>FMJZ01084948.1_pt1 | contig 29453 bp, 26 predicted proteins | sample 1987881 | NCBI WGS metagenome assembly FMJZ01 (sample SAMEA4378227, study PRJEB15110) | soil metagenome | biome: soil; feature: Field; material: Soil | place: India | collected 2015-03-11 | depth 0 m
GTTAAAGATTATATTGAGAATATTAGAAGTCTAATCTTAGATGCTGTGAAGATAAGACTTAGATCTGATGTGCCTGTTGGTACCTGTTTGAGTGGTGGACTTGATAGTTCAACAATAGTATGTATTATTGATAGTTTTTTAAAAAAAGAGAGGATAGAGCAAGTTGGGTTAAAACAAAAGGTTTTTACTGCTTGCTATAAAGATAGTCCCATAGATGAAAGCAAGTGGGCGGGAATAGTTGCTAAAAGTACCAATGTTGACTGGTTCCAAACAAATCCAACAGGGGATGATTTGATAAAAGATTTAGAAGACTTGGTTTATTATCAGGATATACCTTTTGGATCTACAAGCATTTATGCCCAATATCGTGTCATTAAGCTTGCTAAGGAAAATGGTGTAAAGGTCTTATTGGATGGTCAGGGTGGAGACGAACTATTTGCAGGATATCATACTTATTATAAGATTTTCTTAGCGGAACTCATAAAAAATGGCTATTTTAATGTCGCCTTTAATGAGTTTAATAGTTTAAAGGATAAGATGAATATTCCAATTTTAAGTGTAATTAAAAACCTAATAAATCCTTATATGCCAGATTTTTCAAAATTTTTCTTGGGAAGATTAAAATACAGAGAGCTTAAATATCTTAATGGGAGCTTTTTAAGAAGACATAAGGATAGAGTTTTGTTAGAGGGCAGTTCAAATAATTTAAATGAGTTTTTATGTAAACATATGACATACATGAATCTAAAAACTTTACTACGTTATGAAGACAGAAACTCGATGAGATTTTCTCTTGAAGCAAGGACGCCTTTTGCTGATGATATAAACTTAATTGAGTATGTTTTTCAAATACCATCTATTTACAAGATTCATAATGGCTGGACAAAATATCTTTTAAGAGAATCAACGAAGGATATATTGCCTGAGGAGATAAGATGGCGCAAGGATAAAATAGGTTTTGCAACACCAGAGGAAGATTGGATGAAGGGAAGAATGGATGTTTTTAAAACGTATCTAAGCGAAGATTTGCAATCTTTTCTTCATGTAAAAAAAAGTGATTTTGATGGTATGATAAATTCTAAAGATGTAGGTTTAATTAGGTTTGCTTGGAGAATGATAAATTTAAGTTTATGGTATAAAAAATTTTTTTAGTATAATTTAGAATGCGCAAAAAAATCCTTATAATTTCATTTTTTTCACCACCATCATCAGCAATAGGTGCTGTTAGGATAACAAAGTTTGTAAAGTATCTAATGAAGTTTGGATGGAGTGTAACAATACTAACTGTTAAGGAAAAATATTTCAGCTCTTACAATCTGGATAGTAATAAAGACATAGAGGGTGCAAGAATAATAAGAACAGATATTATAAATCCTCTAAAAGGACTAAAGGAATGGGGATTATACTGGCTACCATATTTAAAGAAGGAGTTAGATAGTTTACTTAAAAATGAGAAATTTGATGTCTCTTTATGGACTGGAAATCCTTTTTATCAATGGATCTTGGCACCTTACTATAAGAAAAAATATAACTTAAAGTATGTGATTGATTTCCGTGATGAATGGTCGCTTTCGGATGTAATCAAAAAGTGGTATGGCTCTATATTTTACAGGGTTAAGAGATTTTTAGACAGTAAGATAGCTAAGATATTGGAACCAAAAATTTTAAAGCAGGCATCAGCCATAATAAATGTAACAGATGAGTTAACAGATATTTACAAAAAGTTTTATAGCCAATCTATTAGCGATAAGCTTTTTTTTACAGTTTATAATGGGGTTGATCTGGAAGATTTAAGGGAGCTAAAGGAAATTGATGCTGTACCTTATTTTGAAATTATTTACGCTGGTAAATTCGGTAATTTTAGAAGCCCTTTCAATTTTTTTTCTGCCTTTTTAGAATTTATAAAAGATTATCAATTAAAACCTGAAAAGATAAAAATCACTCTCATTGGAAATATAGAAGAGAACATAGTAGAGTTTGTTGAGAAATTAGGGATAAAGGACTATATAAATTTTTTGGGTCAAAAATCTTATAAAGAAACTTTAGCATTTATTAATAGAGCTAATCTGGGTTTACTGATAGTTAGTTCTCCTACCGAAGGTTCTACTAAAATTTTTGATTATATTGCCTTAAATAAAAAAATACTTGTTCTCTCTGATTATGAAAATGCTAGGGCAGTGAGTATTGCTAAGGTTTATGGAAACATAATTTTTACGGGAAATAATGTAGGAGATATCAAACAAGCATTACGTGAGGCATATTTTAACAGGATTGATTATCCTATCAACCCAACAGTTTTAGAATTTTACAATAGAGAATTTCAAACTAAGCAGTTAGAATATATTCTAACTGCTGTTATTGAAGGGAGAATGTGATGTCAAAAGAGTTTAAATATATATTAATTGTGTTTTTTGCCTATATTATCCTTTCCCATCTCTTCTTTTTTAAGCTTCTTACTCCAGGATATAGCGTTTTTGGAACGGACAAACAAGTTCAGGGGCAGGTTTTCGCTGAGACCGTTAAAGAAAAGGAAAAAACAGGAGATTTTCCCTGGTGGACCAATGATATTTTAGGCGGTATGCCGACACAGGCAAGCTTTTTTACAAATAAGAGGTTGTTAGATAAATTTTTTTCTATTGTTTCTTATCCCTTTTTCTTTATACCTAGCAAGTTGTCAAAATATCTAACGGATGAATATGCTTATGTTTGGTGGTTTGCTTATTTTGGTTTTTTTATGTTTCTATATTTAAGACATTTGGGGTGTTCTTATTTTTCATCCTTTTTAGGTGGTATTGCCTTTTTATCCTGCACAGGTTTGGTATCCCTTTTTTACGTAGGGCATCATAGTGGTAAAGTGCCTGTTATTGGGATTATGCCTTTAATACTTTATTTTTTAAATTTAGCCTTTGATAAAAAGAGGGCTTTCATATTCTTTGCATTAGCAGGCTTTTTCTACGCCTATACGATGTCATGGCATATCCAGATTTTTTTCCTGCTATCTGTAGCTCTTGTAATTTATCTTTTTTTTAAGATTCTTTTTGATTATCTGGAGAAAAAGGATTTAAAAAGGGCAGGCAAGCTTATTGTTTTTAGCGGATTTTTGGTTGCCATGGGTTTTATGCTCAACGCCGATCAGCTTTTGCCTCGTCTTGAGTTTAAGAAATACACACACAGAGGCACCGAATCACAAGTTTCTGAGATGGATAAGGCAGCTATGCCAGGGGTGGATGCTGACTTACAGAAATACTACTTTGTTACCTCTTTTTCTCAGCCGCCAGAGGATTTGCTTGGGCTTTTTATGAGATACCCCTTTGGAATGGGTAAGCCTTACGGTGGGGTTTTAAAAGAAGTGGAAGATATTCCCTATTATCGAGGTAGGTATGAGCTTAGACTTAGCCTTGAGTATGTAGGGGTCTTTGTCTTTATCCTTGCTATTCTTGGGGCTATAAAATACATAGGAATGCGAGAGGTTAAGCTTATAGTGATACTTGGTATTGCTTCGCTATGGCTTAGTCTCGGTAAGTATACTTTTCTATTTGATATCCTTTATAAAATGCCTGGCTTTAAAAACTTTCGCATACCCTTGGTCTATATTATGGTTAGTTATTTTTCCTTTGCTGCACTCGCTGCCTTTGGTGCTAATTATATTGAAGATTATATTAAAAAAGGTGCCAATGGCTTGCTAAAAAGCTTCTTTTATGTCTTATCAGCTATAACTATTATTCTTGGTATTCTTGCCTTGTGGGGCAGCTTTTTTGAGAGAGAGACTATAGAGTTTCTCGTTAGTTTCGAGCTTGTAAGGGAGATGCTTTGGGGAATATATCAAGATATTTTTCATAGATACGCCCTATTTATGTATAATCTTTATTATCTCGTTGGGGCGCTGATTGTTACTTCTATTTTTATCTATCTGGTCATAAAAAAGTTTGTTCCTCTTAAGGTTGCTTATCTTCTGATTCCTCTTGCTATTGCTCTTGACCTTTGGACATTAAATAACAAATTTATTATTTTGATGCCAAAAACAGAAAACGTTCAACAATATATGGGAGAGGATAATCTTGTTAAGTTTTTGAAAGAAGATAAAAGCCCCTTTAGGATAAAAAGCACAGTAGATGAAGTTAATAACAGATGGGTTGTATTTGGTATCTCTAATATAGAAGGCTACCACCCAACGCCTCTTAAAAATTTTGAAGAGGTCTATTCTCTTGTTAATTTCTCTAATAATATTGATAGTCTTCTAAATATCAAATACTTAATATTAGATCCAAATGAACAGTTAACAAAAATTATTGAGAGTAACGCCTTGCTTAAAAATAAATATCAAAAAGTCTATGAAACCACTATGTATTCAGTGGCAAGCAAGGGAGATAGGCCCGTTGTGGTTTTTAAGAATAATTATAATTTTGGAAGGGCTTTTTTTGTTTACAACTACGGGGTTGTAGATAGTAATGAAAAGGGACTTGCTATATTAGCTCACCACGAGTTTAACCCAAGAGAGATAGCCATTTTAAATGATAAACCCAAAAACCCATTACCACTTCAAAAAGGGCAGAGGGAAAGGATTGAGTTTAAGACTTTAGAGCCTAATAGAGTTGAGCTTGAGGTAGAAAATGATGGAAATGCCTTACTTGTATATAGCGAAAACTGGTACCCTGCTTGGAAGGCTTATATTGATGGCAAGCATGTTGAGCTTCTAAGAGCCTATAATACATTAAGAGCTATTTTTGTGCCAGCTGGTAAGCATAAAGTAGAGCTAAGATATGAGTCCGATACTCTTAGATTGGGAATGGTATTATTTTGGATAGGCTTTGGTGCTCTATTGATTGCTTTGGGTTATGAAGTTTATAGGCTTAAACGTTAGTGTAAGTGAGTCTATGATTGTAGTTACTTCATCTAATTAGAGAGCCTTTATATGAGCAAAAGAGTAGCTATATTTACTTCTACTTATAATAACATATATAGTGGGGTTGGTACATACGCAAGACTAATCGTTGAGAGTTTATTGAGTATAGGTTATGAGATTACAGTATTTAGCCCTGATTGTGATGACAATCCACCAAATTTTGTCAAGATAAAAAAACCAAGTATTAAGCTCTCCCCCAATAGCTGGCTTGAGTTAGCCTATATTTACAACAATGTATTATCTAATTTTTCAAAAAAGTTTGATGTTATCCATTTCTTAGATGCCCGAGAGGGTTTTTTTGTTAGAAAAAATATTAAAGCCTTATTTATTGGTTCGGTTCATGACACCTATTCTTGGGACTTACAATCGAGGGCTATACTAAAGGAGTATTTCTTAGACTGGAAGGTTAGACTTATCTATTATACTCTTCTCTATAATTTAGAAAAAAGGGCTTATAAAAAATTTGATCTACTGATATCCAATACAAATTATGTAAGAGATAGGTTAAAAGATTTTTATGATGCTGAAGAAAAAAAAGTTGAGACAGTCTATATACCTGTTCCATCAGATGATATTAAAGAGCTACAGAATGATAGGAAATATTCCAATATTATTAGTTTTGTTGGGGGTAACTTTCAAAGGAAGGGGTTATTGCAATTAGTTAAGGCTGTAAAGATGTTAAGAGATGAAGGATTGCCATTAAAAATAGTTGTGGCTGGAAGAGATAATAATCAGAGGTTAATTGAAAAGTGGATAAAAGATAATAAATACGAAGGTATTGTTGAGTTTAGAGGGCATCTTAAGAGAAATGAGGTTTTTGATTTATTAGATAAAAGCGATGTCTTTGCAATGCCGTCTATTACAGAGGCCTTTGGTCTTGTATATTTAGAAGCTATGTGTCGTGGTATACCAGTTATTGGCTCTGCTCAAGGTGGCACAAAGGAGCTTATAATAGATGGTTGGAATGGCTATTTGGCAAACCCCTATGATGTAGCAAATATAGCCGAAAAGATAAAGCTGGCTTTAGATAGACTAAATAGGATACGATTAATTAAAAATGGCTTTACTACAGTAGAAAATTTTAATAAAAACAAGTTTATAGATGATATGAGAAATATCTATAGTAGTATATGGTAATCTTTTGCTATCACCGATTGTTTTTTTTGCTACCGCCAGACTAAAATTTTGTAAATGTCACAGAGGTTATTACAATAATTTTTCCATGAAAAATCCAAAGAGTAAATAGACTGATGTATTGTCATATTAATAGGACATTTCTAAATGTGTAAAAAGCGGACATTTCTATTTGTGGTTGACAAGGTATTAAAATTTTATTGACAGGGGTTGTTTTTTAAAATAAAATTACTTATCTAATTATCTTAGAGGAGTTATTTTATGAAGACTTATTGGCCCAAAAGGGAGACCCTTAATAGAGAGTGGTATCTTGTTGATGCGAAAGATAAAGTGCTTGGTAGGTTGGCTACCAAGATAGCTGAGATTCTTATAGGAAAGAATAAACCTTACTTCACACCTTCCACTGATTGTGGTGATTTTGTTGTGGTTTTGAATGCAAAAGAGATCCTTCTTACCGGTAATAAACTAAAGGATAAGACTTATTATTGGCATACTGGTTATCCTTCTGGTTTTAGATCAATAAGTGCAGAAAAGCTTCTGCAGGAAAAGCCCGAAGAGGTGTTGTGGAAAGCCGTATATGGGATGCTTCCAAAAAACAAATTAAGAGATCATAGGATTAAGAGACTCAAGATATATGTTGGAAATGAGCATAAACACGCAGCTCAAAATCCAAGACCATTAAAGGATTAAGGAGCTTTATTGTATGGTTGAGAAAAGATTTTATGGTACAGGACGGAGAAAAAGGGCAGTTGCAAGGGTCTGGCTTAAGCAGGGTACAGGTAGTATTTTCGTTAACAAGGTTAAGGTAGACGAATATTTTAAATACCCCGTTGCTTTGAAGATGATTAAAGATCCCTTAATGCTTGCTAATATGTTAAGTAGTTTTGATATCTATGCAACTGTATCTGGTGGTGGCATATTAGGGCAGGCTGGTGCATTGAGACATGGAATCACAAGGGCTCTTCTTAATTTTAATCCTGAGTTAAAACCTTTGTTGAAGAAAGCTGGTTTTGTTACCAGAGATCCGAGAGAGGTAGAGAGAAAAAAATACGGAAGGCCAAAGGCAAGAAAGAGATTCCAGTTCTCCAAACGTTAAGACTGGAGACATATTTTGTATAAAGTTGCTATAATAGGCGCAACAGGTTACACAGGTGCCGAGCTGGTAAGGATACTGGCTCGGCATTCTTTTATTAACATATCATATTTAACGACCCAACAGTACATAGGTAAAAGCTTTTCCGAAATATTTCCTGCCTTTAAAGGAATTTGTGACATTAAACTAAATGAGTTAGTATTGTCAGAGATTGATGCTGATATTGTCTTTACTGCGCTTCCCCATCATGAATCTTATAGAGTCGTTGAACCATTAATCTCAAGGGGGTTAAAGGTTATTGATTTAAGTGCAGATTTTCGGTTTAAAAACTATGAGAGATATAAAAAATGGTATGGAGAGCATCCATCTTTTGGCTTATCAGAAAAGGCAGTTTATGGGTTGCCTGAGTTATTTAAAGAAAACATTAAAAATGCCCATTTGGTGGGGAATCCTGGATGCTATCCGACTTCTGCTATAATACCACTTTATCCTTTAGTAAAAGAGGGCATAATAGATAGTAGTGGAATTGTTGTTGACAGCAAATCTGGTGTCACAGGAGCAGGGAGAGGATTAAGTTTAAAGACCCATTTTTGCGAAGTCTATGGTGGTTTTAAAGCTTATAACGTAACTCAACATAGGCATCAACCAGAGATGGAAGAGGTCTTAGAAAATACAGGAAAAAGTGTTTCCCTATTATTTACCCCCCATTTACTGCCAATAAAAAGAGGTATTTTAACAACAACCTATTCTAACCTTTCAAAGAATGTTTCAGTTAATGATATATACGATCTATATAAGTCATATTACTGTAAAGAGCCTTTTGTAAGGATTTTTGAAGATGAGCCACCTACAATAGAAGGAGTTGTGGGTAGTAACTATGTAGATATCTTCGCAAGAGTGGATAGTAGTACAAAAAAAATCATTACAATCTCAAGCCTTGATAATCTAACGAAGGGGGCAAGCGGTCAGGCAGTACAGAATATGAATATAATGTTAGGTTTAGATGAAAAAGAAGGCTTGCATCTAATCCCCTTATATCCTTAAGATATTTTAAGATTTGTGGCACATTAAGTGCTACGCTAAATAAAAATGAAAAAAGATGGCTTTACTCTTGTCGAGTTGCTAATAGTTGTTGCGATAATCGCAGTCCTTGCGGCAATTGCAATACCGCAGATGTATAAATATTTAGTTAGAGTAAAGATCGCTACATTGAATTCAGATCTTACTCTTGCATATAGAGCAGCTCAGGGTTATCTTATGGAGCACGAGGGGGGAGCTGCTGTAGTAAGTTATGAGAGTTCTTTAATTAAACATGGTTTCAAAAGATCAAATAGCATAGAGATAATAAATATTAATATGTCTGTTAATGACGGGGAGATTAGATTGAAACATATTGGCCTTGATTTAACGTCAGTAGATACTAATGAGGGGTATATAAAATACGATGGTGAAAAGTTTTTGCCAAAACCTAAATAGGCACAGAGATTGCTTAGTTTTAAAATAAAATAACAAAGAAGGAGGTGAGTTATATGAAGAAAGAAAAAGGTTTTACATTAGTTGAGCTTTTGATAGTTGTTGCTATCATCGGTATCCTGGCAGCAATTGCGATCCCTCAGTTTAACAAGTACAAAGTAAGAGGTTATGTAGCTGCATTAAGGTCTGACCTTAAAAATGCCCACACTGCAGGCTCTTCTTACCTGACAGATTTTCCAAATTCAACCGTAGATAGCGCTGGAAAATTACAACGCGGCGGCTGGAAGGCATCACAAAACATAACTTTTAAAGTGGGCAATATGGGCACGGCTGCAGGCTCTATTGTTTTGAACAGCACAAATATTAATGAGACCAATGTAGCTCCAGCGACTACACCTACTGGTTATACGTGGCAGATGGCTGCCCCTACTGCCACCAGCGCAGATGGCGAAGTTCAGTATGATGGTACGTCTGCCGTTCCTGTTGTAAAATAGTATTTTACTTTTTTATTTCAAAGAAGGAGGAGGCAACTCCTCCTTTTTTATTTCAAGTCTGAATATCGTGAAAAAGTCGGCTATAATTTTTTTCTTGTTTTTTCTACTTCTTTTTGCAATCTTTGCCTTTTTGCCGCCTTACGAAAGAGACGAGCTTGTATATCAGTTGGCAATACCAAAGTTCTGGGCTGAAAATGGCTTATTAGACTTAGATTTTTCTCATTATTCATACTATCCGTGGCTGCCCTTTGTTTTTAATGTTTTTTTTCTTTCCACTGGCTTTGTTTCTTTATCCCACCTATTTCATCTTTTGTTTGGACTTATGACCGCTTATCTAATATGTTCACAAATTGAGGATAGGCGAGTTGGTTGGTTAATGGCACTTTTATTTATCACATTACAGCCTTTTTTAAGGTTTAGTTATGTTGCCTATTCTGATTTTTATCTTTTGTTCTTTTTAACAGCGGCCTTTATTTTTATAAAAAAATGGCATGAGCTTGAAAGAAAAGATTTTTTTTATCTATCGGCATTATTGTGCGGCCTTGGGCTTAACTGCAAATATAATATGCTCCTTGTGGCGTTGCTTTTTTATTTTTTATTATTATGGCTTACCTATATTAAAGATGAAAACTTTAAAAGAAGTGTTAAATATACTATTGTTTTTTTTGCAATAAGTTTTGTTGTTTTCATCCCATTTTTATTAAAAAACTGGATTTTGACTGAAAACCCTTTATATCCTTTTTTTATTAACATGATCCCTACGGCTAACCCCTATCAGTTTGTAAACGTATCGCATTTTCTATTTAGAAAGTTTTTTTATGAAGAAAGCTTATTGGAGATACTTGCTACACCTTTGTTGGTCTTCTTTTATGGTGTTGAAAATAACATTCAGTTTTTTGATGGCGTCTTAAACCCCTTTTTTGTGATTTTCCCAACTATTGCGGTTTTCGCAATGAAAGATAAAATGATTACAGTATTGTTTATCTTTGGGTGGCTTTATAACTATTTTGTGTTGTTTTTGGAGCCTGTTTCGGCGAGGTTTTTACTGCCATCTATTCCAATATTTGCATATATTTCGGGACAATATATATCTAATCTTAACCTTTCAGGTAAAAGGTTGGTGGTTATCTTTCTACCATTTTTAATTTTTAATCTCTATTATGGTGGTAAGCATATTGTTGATAAAGACAAATGGCTCTATTTATCTGGCAAAATAACAAAAGAGGAGTTTCTGGAAAGAAAATGTCCCGATTATAAAAGTATTAAGTTTATAAATGAAAATACAAAAAAAGATGCTAAAATATTTTATCTTTTCTCAGGGCAAAGAACTTATTATTTAGAGAGAGATTTTATATATGATAGTTTTAACGATGGTAGATTGTTTAAAAGAGTTTTTAATAATGCAGTGGATGAAGAAGATTTTAGGTTAAAGGTTAAAAAATTAGGTGTTACCCATTTTTTTATAAGAGAAGACCTATTTGTTGGCTATTTAGAAGAAAATTTTAATGAAAAAGAGTTAGAAATTATAAAAAAATTTTTTGCTAAATTTGCAAGAGAAATTTATAGAGATAGAGTCTTTGTTGTTTTAGAAATCGATTAATATAATATTGAAATTTGACCAGTCTATACATATATTATAAATTATGAAAGAAGTTATCTCTTTTGAAAATGTTTCAAAAACATATAATCTTGGATTGGGGAAGAAAAAGCTTTCTGTTTTGTTTGACCTTTCTTTTAATGTTCTTGAGGGAGAGGTCTTTGGGTTTGTAGGACCTAATGGAGCAGGAAAGTCTACTGCTATTAAACTCCTTTTAAATCTTCTGTACCCTGATAAGGGAATGATAAAAGTTTTTGGTAAAGAACCTAATCATACAGAGTTAAGAAAGGAAGTGGGATATCTACCTGAGATTCCATATTACTATGATTATTTAAGACCCTATGAGTTAGCATGGTTTTCTGGAAAGGTCGCAGGACTTAAAGATAGCGAGATTAAAGAAAAGGCAGAAAGACTTTTTGATAGGCTTCTTTTTAATGAGCATAAAAATAAAAAGATTAAAGAGCTTTCAAAGGGTAATGCTCAAAAAGCAGGTATAATAGCAACATTTATTACAGAGCCAAAACTTCTTATCTTAGATGAGCCTATGACTGGATTAGATCCAATAGGAAGGAAACTTGTTGGTGATCTTATAGTTGAGTATAAAAAAAGAGGGCATACCATATTTCTTACATCACATATACTATCTGATGTGGAGCGTTTTTGTGATAGGGTTGCTATTATACATCAAGGAAGTATTAAACTTTGTGAGAGTAAGATTAATCTGGTAAATAGCAGGAAAAATTTAGAAGAGATCTTTTATGATGTCATAGGCTTGAAAAATTTTTGAGAGTAAAGTAAATATGTGGGATAAATATAAAAAACTCTACCCATTTATTAAAATTACCTTTCTTGATGGGATAAGGAATAAGGTTGCCATTGGTGTAATCGTCTTTTCAGTAGTATCTTCCATAGCAAATCTAATTATAATAAAATTAGCTGCTCAAGATGTAGGAAAAGTGGCTATTGATTTTGCACTCTCAAGTTTTTCTTTGATTGGTCTTTTTTTAATTCTCTTTGCCTGTGGCAGTAGTATTTATAGGGATATTGATAGGAAAACTATCTCTCTTGTATTAAGTAAAGCTATCTCAAGAAAAGAGTATATAGTTGGTAGATTTTTAGGGTATTTGACAACAATATTTTTTGTATCTTTTATTTCTTTTTTAATAGGGCTTATTACTCTTTTTTTCATTAAAATTACACATCCAACCCATTTCACAGCACCGTTTTTGGGTATTTTATTAGCATATTTAAGTAGTTTTTTGGGTTTTATGGTCTTGCTATCAGTGCTTATTCTTTTTTCTTCATTAACGACTAGCTCTTTTACTGCAATGCTACTAACAGCAATGGTTTATTTTATAGGAAACTCTATTGGTGACCTGAGAGATTTTTCAGAGTCACAAGCTTCAGAGGTTGCAGGGGTTACACCTTTTTTTAGGATACTAATTAGAATAGTACATTTCATAATGCCAGATCTTTCTAAGTTTGACTTAAAAATTTTTGCTGCCAATGGTCTTGAGATAAGCTTAACTTTTGTCCTTTATTCCCTATCTTATGCAGTGGTCTATAGCTTAATTATGCTTTTACTCGCTATGAAAGCTTTTGAAAAGAGAGAGTTTGTATAGTTTATGAAAAAGCTCTTGGGCTGGTTAATTATAACATGTCTTTTGCCACTACATTATCTAAATCTCGAAAAATCAAGAATTATAAAACCAAAGGTTGTAGAAGAGAAAATTTTTCTACCAGAACCTTTTTTGAAAATTTTTGCTGGTGAATTCAAAGGTATTTCTGCTGTTTTTTCAATTATAAATCTCTCCTCTTATTATGGCGGGCTTATTATAGAAAAAAAGGAGGCTATTGAAAAAGAGTTTGACTATATGTTTAAGGTTATCAAATCTGCGACCGTTCTAGACCCTTATTACTTTGATATTTATTATTTTGCACAATCTATACTTGCCTGGGATGCAAAAAAGACTGATATGGCAATAGAGATACTTAAGATAGGAATGGAAAAAAGAAAGGACGATTGGTTGATTCCCTATTGGATTGGTTTTAATTATTATTACTTTTTAAAAGACAAAAAAAATGCTGCCCACTATTTGAAAGAAGCCTCTCTAAGACCAAATGCAAGTGATCTCGTTGCTTCTATGTCTGTTATTGCCTCTTACGAGGGTGGAGAGATTGAGATGGCAATACTTTTTTTAGAGGATATGATCAAAAGAACAGATGATCCCTATAAAAAATGGAAGTTCCAGGTAAGACTTGACGCCTTGAAAAAGATAAACTTTTTAAATCAAGCTGTTGATAGATATAAAAAAGTTTTTAAGACCAATCCAAAAAACATTGAAGAGCTTGTAAGTTTAGGACTTATAGATAAGATTCCGCAAGATCCCTATGGTGGTGATTTTTATATTGATGAAAGCGGTGAGGTTAAAACTACAAGTAATCTTAGATTTGTGAGAAAAAAATAGTATTTAAATCTTAAAATCAAGCAAGGTATTTTATAAAAAGCTCAGCCGTTGCCATAGCATCGCCATAGGCTCTGTGCCTATCAGGATTGTTGATATTAAAAAATGTTGATAAAAAGTCAAGATTATATTTCGTAAGCTCTGGAAACTTTTTTCTGGTAAGCTTTATGGTACATAGTTTTTCGTTGAGGAAAGTGAAATTGTTTAAAGACCTTTCTAACTCAAACTTTAAGAAAGTATAGTCAAAGATGGCATTATGGGCGACTATTATTCCGTCATCTATGAAGCTAACTATTTCATAGGCAAGCTCTTTGAAAAGAGGAGCATTTTTTAACATAGAGGTTTTTATACCTGTTAGATTTGTTATGAACCAAGGGACTTTCCCTTCGGGATTTATAAGTGAATGAAAGTAGTCTACTATCTCTCCGTTTAGTATCTTAACAAGCGCAATCTCTATAATTCTGCCGTTGGGTATTTTTTTTCCATTTGTTTCTATATCTGTAACTATGTAAATCTTATTGTCCTTTGTAAACACTTAATATCCTTTCTATGATATTGGTGGTGCTTTTCCCCTCAACATAGGGTATATTAAAGACCTTACCACCATAACTCTCTACAATATCTTTACCGACAATATTTTTTACGTCCCAATCGCCCCCTTTTACGAGAATGTGAGGTTTAACCTTTTTTATTAGTTCGTAGGGAGTGTCTTCATTAAATACTACTACAAAATCAACCATCTCAAGGGCAGATAATATATAAGCACGTTCATCCTCTGGCAAGATTGGTCTATTGGCACCCTTTATTCGTTTAATCGAGCTATCGCTATTTAGACCAACAATTAATATATCTCCTAGTTTTTTTGCCATATAGAGGTATGTAATATGGCCTTTATGAAGAATATCAAAGCAACCGTTTGTGAAGACAATAATTTTGCCTTTTTCTCTCAGATTGGATGCTACTTTTTCAATATTATTTATTTGTACGATCTTTTTTTCAGCCATTTTCACTATTATCTAATTAATGCATTAAAATAGCAATACTATAAGCATATATTCTTGTTATATTTTGTTTTTTATGATAAAAAGTTATTATGCAAAAGAAAATTTTATTGATAGACGACGACATCTTTGTTTTGAATTCTTTATGTGCGATTCTTGAAAACTTTGGCTATGATGTTTTTAAATCAAGTAATCCTATGGAGGCTTTGAAAATATTTGACAGAGAGAAAAGCGATATTGTTATTAGCGATATTAAGATGCCTGTGATGAACGGTATAGAAGTCTTGGAGAGGATTCATAGTATTAACTCAGATACTCCGGTAATTTTAATGACTGCTTATGCAGAGGTTGATTTGGCTATACAGGCGGTTAAGAAGGGTGCCTTCGATTTTATTTTAAAACCCTTTCATGTAGAGGATATTAAAAGCTCCATGGAAAAAGCAGAAAAATATATTAAACTCATAATGATTGAGAGAAATTATAAAACAATTCTTGAAGATACGGTGCTTACAAAAACCGCTGAGCTAAGAGAAACTCTAAATTTACTTGAGGAAGCAAGTAAAGAGATGGTTGAAAGACTCATTACTGCTGCTGAGTATAGAGATGACGATACTGGTTCTCATATTAAAAGGATTGGTCTTTATGCAAAAGAGCTTGCAGAAGCTCTTGGATGTAATAAAAAATTTGTAGATGCAATCTTTTTTGCTTCACCCATGCATGATATAGGAAAGGTAGGTATTCCTGATTCTGTTTTGTTGAAACCGGGAAAACTAACGCCAGAAGAGTTTGAGTTAATTAAGAGCCATACATTAATTGGGGCTAAGATATTATCAGGCTCAAAGTATGAATATCTTAAGCTTGCAGAGTCAATTGCGCTTACTCATCATGAGAGATATGATGGGACGGGCTATCCAAGGGGACTTAAAGGAGAGGAGATACCCTTTGAAGGTAGAATACTTATAATAATCGACCAGTATGATGCCCTAAGAAGCAAGAGACCTTACAAAGAACCATTTAGCCATAGCGATGTCTTTGATATCATCACAAAAGGAGATGGAAGAACAAAACCATCATATTTTGATCCAGAGGTATTGAATGCTTTCATTAAGATTAATAAAATTTTTGATGATATTTTTAACTCATATCAAGAATAGCTATGTTTAATCTATGTATATCTTTTTAAGTACCTTTTTTTTACTATACGGGCTGCTGCACTATTATTTTTATATTAAGATTAACAAAAACATATCTCTATCTTTCCATATCAGATCCTTTCTAATTACTCTTTTACTTATTCTGGTTTTTGCACCGCTTTTAATAAGACTATTAGAAAGGGCAGAATTTTTCGTAGTTGGGAGATATCTTGCCTTTATTGGCTATATATGGATGGCTTTTATCTTTTTATTCTTTTCTTGCTCTATCCTCTTGTCAGCCCTTAAGGTTTTGTGGATCAGGTTTAGGTTTAATGATTTTTACCTTTCTTCAATTCTTTCAGTACTTTTTGTAATTTATGGTACCTTTGAGGCAAAAAATATTACCATTGAAAATGTTAAAATCTATTCTGATAAGATTAAGAAAGGAGAGAGCATAAGGGTTGTTCAGATTAGTGATGTCCATTTAGGTATTATCTTAAAAGATAGCTTTACAAAAAAGGTTGTAAGTATAGTAGAAGAGTTAAAACCAGATATATTAGTAGCAACAGGTGACTTGGTTGATGGTCAGTCCAATGATATCTCCCATTTGGTTAAATATTTTGAAAATGTAAGACCGCCATTAGGTAAATTTGCTATACTTGGTAACCACGAGTTCTATGTGGGGGTGCAAAACTCCCTTTCTTTTTTAGAAAAGGCTGGTTTTTTTGTTCTGAGAAATAAATCAGTTAAGGTTGGTGAAAATCTTATCTTGGCTGGTGTAGATGATGATGTAGTTTCAAGATATGGAGAGAAAAAATATGTAGATGAATTATCTGTTTTGAAAGAGCTTGATAGCAAGAAAAATTTTATAATCTTTCTAAAACATAAACCTACAATTAATAAGGAATCTTTGAACTACTTTGATCTACAACTTTCAGGTCACACCCATCGTGGGCAGATTTTTCCATTTACCCTGATAGTAAAGATTTTTTTCCCTATCAAAACAGGACTTTCTGCTTTTGAAAAGGATGGTATGGTCAGTTATTTGTATAGTAGTAGAGGAACAGGGACTTGGGGACCACCTGTTAGGTTACTTGCAAGACCCGAAGTCACTCTTATAGAGATAATGTCTAAATAGCATAGCCTCATCTAACAGCTTAATATTATTGAATTTTAATAAATTGTTTAATATAATAGAGTGCGATGAAAAAGTTTTTTACAATATTATTTTCATTTTTTGTCTTAACTAACTACTCCCTTGCAGAACCTTTGGAAGAGCTTATTAATTTGATGAAAGATATTGGAAAATTTGAAAAGGATGTCCCCTTTTTCACGAAAAGCAAGGTTACTGTGTTTTTTAGTTATGATAACAAAAGGTTTAACGATACTTTTTACGGTTTATATATCAATGATAGGTTGATTAAGACAGGCAATTTTGAGATAAAAGAGAATATTCTTAAGACCCAGTTTGTGGGTGATTATCCTGTGAGGAGTGGAGTTAATATTGTTACCTTAAGAATGTTTAAAGATAATCGAGAGATCTCAAAGAAGTTTCAGTTTGAGGTTCCTGAGTATAGAAGGGTTGCCATTGAGTTTTTATTTACCGATAGCTTCGAGAAGTTGAGAGTGGTACCAAACGCATGGCTTATAGATTAAGTCTCTTGATTTTTCTGATCTTTTTATGGGTATCTCAATCGTACTCCCAGACAATAGAAAAGATTAATGTTAAAACCTCAGGTTGGAAAGACATCTCCCAGTATTTGGCTTTGGATTTAGATCTGCCTGAAAGGTTTAAAAAGATATCAAGCTCTCCAGAAACCTCAACAATATTAGCTTTTTATAAGGCCTATAAAGATGAGTTTAGTGCTAACCTCCTTAAAAACCTAATAGGCAAGGAAGATGTTACAACGAGAAAAAAAATATTTTTTTACATTCTATCAGATATCAAAGAAAAGAAAGATTTTGATCTTTTCTATAAGCATTTTGGTCCGCTTGTATCAAAACCTGAGTTTGAAGATATTAATTTTTTCTACCACTTAAGAAGTGGAAGGCTAAAAGACTTTAAATCGAAAAAAAATATCTTTAGTGATTTAAAGGATATAAACCTATTATATCTCGAGGGTAATTATAATAAAGCCCTTGACTTAGTTAATCCATACAAGAATGTTTTTCCAAGAATATATACCATCCTTTTGCTTAGAAATGGTTTGTACTCTTCAGCTTTAGAGTATCTGGGCAGTTTGGATATAGATGATAAAGACTATTTGATGGCACTCACTTTTTATTATTTAAAAAGGTATGACAAGGTCATTGAGATACTTTCTAATAATAAGAAGTTAGACTATAAAGAAAAGATTTTACTCATAGAGGCTATGACAGCTCTTGGCAATTATAATATTCCAGAGTTTGGGGAGGAAGTGAAATTATCAGTAAATACTAAAGATGATTTTAGTATCTTTAATAATATTAGACTTTTTGAAAGTCTTAATGATAGCCTCTTCAAAGAAAGGACTGATATTTTATATATAAAATGGCAGATAAGAAATTATGCCTATAATTTAAGTCTTTATCTTGAGGAGATAAACAAGTTTCAAGAAAGCTTAAAAAATATTGAAAAAGAGCTTTCTTCTATCAATAGCCGTTTTGATAAGGTTTACGAAAAATTTAAGGAAGATGCAAAGTTAAGAGAAGCAAAAGATAAGGTAATTGCTATTAACGAGATGTATGACAATATTAAGAAATTTAAAAAGAAAGTAGATAAAGATGCAGCTTTCTTATCTTTTTTTGAGGGAGAGTATGAAAAGGAAAGGAAAAATATAGATAAACTTTTTGAGGATGTTGTAGAAAGATATAAAGAGGAGATGGAGAGTTTAAGAAAGGAAATCTATTTAAGAAAAGTTGAAAAGGTTATCTTTGAGAGTAAAAATTTAACGGCAGAAGATATAAAAAACATTTTATCTGCCCTAAAAAAACTGGAGACAGAGATAGATAAGAGCAATAGAAATTATAGCTTTTTAGAGAGGCTTTCCTATTATCAAATATACTTGGTGAATGAGCTTATTTATTTATCTCAAGTAGAAGATATGAAGGAGATAGATAGATTAGCTAATGAAGGGATAGGGATTGCAAATAAATACCTTGAAAAGTTTAGTGATAGAAAAAGTGAGGTTATACTTTTTTTAGCAGAGACCTATGAGTTTTTAGGAGAAAAAGAGAAGGCCCTAAGGGCCTATGAAGATTATCTTAAGGAGAAGAAGGAAGGTGATTTTCGGATTTTTATGAAAATTGCCGAGCTCCTTTTTGAGAAAAAGGATTATGGAAGAGCTATAAACTATTATGAGAAGGCTGCCTTAGCGTCAAAGGCATACAAAGATAGTGCCTATTACAAGATTGGCTGGGCCTATTATCTATCGCATCAATATGAAAAGGTTATTAATCTGTTTTTGAACTACAAGTTTGAAAGTGTTGGACAAAGACAAGAGTTATTATTAAATGAGATGATAGACCTCCTATCGAGAGCCTTTTATAAACTGGATAACCTTGATTTGGTAGAAAGGTATCTCGACAGAAATAGGCAGTTTCCTTATCCTGATAAGGTTTTTAAGTATTTAGGCGATATCTATTTATATTTAGCGGATTATGAGAAAGCTATAGCAGTTTATAGAAAAGGTTGGGGAAAATATTATCTATATAAAAACTCCTACGAGATTGCTCTTTCAATGATTGATGCATACAACTTTATGGGCAAACAAGATAAAGCCTATAACGAGAGAGTTAGGTATATTGAGAAATATAATGTTAATTCTGAGTACTACAAAAAATATAAAGAGTTTCCTTCAGGCTTCTCCGATGAGATTGTTATGACTGCCCTTTATTTCAATACGCTTTATGATAAAGAAAAGAACGAGGAATACTATGATTTAGCGGTAAAACTCTATGAAATCATCCTTGAGTATTTTCCAAAGCATAAAAGGACAGGCGAGATGGCATTTATGCTTGCCCAACTTTATGAAGAGAAGGGTAATAACAAAAAGGCATCGAGATTTTTTAAAGAAGCAAGAAAGCTCGGCTTTAATGAGGAAGAAAGCCATTATAGGAGTCTTTATTGTGAATACAAGATGTGGCAGAGACATGAGATATTATCTAAGGAGCTAATAAATACGCTTCAAGATTTTTTAAATACCTTTAAAGGTTCTAAGTATTTTAATAATTCAGCTCTTCTTCTTGCAGATATATCACTTAAGGAAGGCCTGTCAGAAAATATGTTTTTTGCTTTAGAGCTTGCTGCTAACAATGATGAGATGGGTCTTAAGAAGGCTGTAGATTTTGTAGAAGCAAACTTTGATAGTATCCAAAATAAACTTTTCATTTCGAAAATTTTTGAAAAAGGATATGAAAGACTTAAAGACGATAAGTTGTTAAAATTAAAACATTTTTCATTATTTAAACATGCTATTTCTTTAGAAGAGGAGAGAAAAAACGATTTAGCTATTAATGTATATAAGGATATTATTAAGGATAAGTCCAGCGAGTTTACAGAGTTTGCTGTTTATAATCTCTCTTTGTTACTACAAAGGGTAGGAAAAACTGAAGAAGCAATATCTTATATGGCTAAAATTAAGCAAAAAGATGATCTAAAGCTTAAGGCAAAGGATTTTATATATAATTTTGGAAAACAGAAAGGGATGTTTATAGAATCAGCTCAGGCAGCCCTCGATTATGCAGCTCTTTCAAAGGAAAGAGAGGTTTTCTATTTGATTGAATCTTCTTATCTTTTCTTAAAGGGAAGGAGCTTAGATGATGCTGAGAGGGTTCTTTTGTTCTTAGAGAAGAAGCCTTTATCGGATAGAGAGAAGAAAGAGAGAGATTTTATAAAGGGTTTAGTGCAATATCATAAAAACAATTATGATAGGGCCTATGACCTTTTAATGTCAGCTTTAAAAGAGGACATATTAAGTAGATTTGATTCTTATATAGAAGAGCCTTTGCACAATGTGCTTTCAAAGATTGTTTTTACAAAGCCAGAAGATGAGGCAAGGGAAGCTTTAGAGCTTTATGTAGGATATCTTTCAAAAAAATATAAGGATAGTGGTGATGATAGCTATCTATATAAGTTAGGATACATAATGAGCGAGTTTTCCATATTCTTCTTACAGCAGGAAGAGGCAAATGCAAGGGCTGTTGCTCTATTAAAAAGGGTTTTAAAGAACTCTGTAGAAAAGGATAATAAAGAGCTACTATTAAAATCTTTAGTTAAGCTTAGAGAGATAGAACCTAAGAAATATAATAGAAAATTTGTTATAGAAAAACCCAAAATTGATTTTGAGAGACTGATAAATTATGAGAGCCTTATTAAATAGAGTTACAAAAAAAATATGTTTTGTCAGTGTAATCGTGCTTGTCTTTATACTTGCAAGCTGCGCACAAAGGCAAGAACAGGTAAGAAAAGTTGAGATAGAGACTGTAAAGCCCATTATCTTAGTAGAGAAAAGCCTCCTTGAAGAGATTAATGAGAAAAAAGAGAAAGGAAGCTACAAAGAGATCATCGAGATTTATGAAAAGAGAAAAGACGAGTTTACATCAATAGAGTTGTTGAAACCTGTTTTTATATCCTACCTCGTTGAGAAAAGATTTGATGATATTATAAAACTTGGTGAAGAGAGATTATCAAGATTTGCCAGCATGGATGATAAGGAGATTAGTCTAATGCTTGGAATATCCTATTTTGAGAGGGGTAGTTATGAAGCCTCAAGAAGAGTTTTGAGTGCCCTTTATGATAGTGGCTTTAAAAACGAAGTTCTAAATATATATTTGGCAATGATTTATCAAAAAAGAAATCACTTTGCCTTAGCCCTCTCTGTGGCAGGAGAGATAGGAAGTCTTGATAAAAGAAATTACCTTCAAGGGCTAATATTCTTTTCTGAAGGTAATTATGAGAAGGCATTAGATAGATTAAAGAGTGTAAAAGATATTAATGCTAAGGTATATGTCTTATACTGTCTTTATTATCTTAATAGACATGATGAGGCTTTAAGATACTTTGAAGAAAATAGGGATACCTTAAGGAATGAAGCAGTGCCCATAATATCAACAATCTTGATTAATAGAGGTGATGTCAAGAAGGCAAGAGATCTCCTTGAAAGTGTACCAGAAGGTGAGAGAAAGGGAAGTTTCTATAGAAATCTTGGTTTAATTTATGATATATACTTTGATGATAAAGGTAAGGCGAAAGAGTTATATCAGAAATATCTTAGAGAGGTAAAGGATGAAGAGGTTAATTTTTGGCTTAGTAATTAGCCTAATTTTTTGTTCTTCCTCTTACCCTCAAGAGATTATCTATGATTTTGATATCAAAAAGGGCTTTGAGATTTTAGGGACGGAAGAACGTCCCAGAGTAATATTTTTTATACCAGAGCTTAAGCTTCCTCTTGAAAAAAGGCCCTTAGAGATAAATTTTACACTCAAAGAAAATCTTATAAGTAAAGATATTGAGGATTTTTTGGATAGATATATCTCTGAAGAGAAAATTAAATAAAATTTAGTGAGCTTCAATAAAGGAGGATTGTTAAGATGATTGATTTTATAGGAATATTTTTTAAAGAAGGCGGTTTTTTTATGTATCCCATCACCTTGATCTTTGCCTTCGGTATAGCTGTGGTAGTGGAAAGGTTTTTAGTTTTATTTAAAAAGTTTAATTTAGATGCCAATAAATATTTTAATTTTGTTGAACAGAAGATCTTAAACAAAGAGTTAGATGATATATCTAAAAACTCTCCAGATGTTCCCCTTGCAAATATCTGCAAGTTTGGTATAGATGTAGTTAGAAGATGTCAGATCAATGAAGATACAAAAGCCTGTGAGGCTAAGCTCTTTAAAGGGGAAAGAAGAGCCTCAGTAGTTATAGAAAAAACTATAGAAGAGATTGCAGCTCTCGAATTCCCAAAGATAGAAAGAAGACTTAGTTTACTTCCAACCATTGCAAATCTCTCTACACTATTAGGGCTTTTAGGTACTTTACAGGGCTTAATTCAAGCTTTCTCATCTCTCTCTAATGTCGACCCCTCACAAAAGGCTCAGTTTTTGGCTCAAGGAATTTCTGTGGCTATGAATACCACTGCCTATGGCCTTTTTGTAGCAGTTATAATATTGTTTATGTACACCATCTTAAATGCAAGGGCTGAGAGATTGATGGAAGAGACAGAGTATTATGTACTTAAGTTTATTAACCTTATAACAATGAGGTATTAATGCTTTACAAAAGGTTTAGAAAAGAGAAAAAGAAGGGAGCCTTTTTACCAATTTTAATACCAGTAATGAATCTATTCTTATTGATACTGCCCTTTGTAATCCAAAACGCCTTTCTTCAGAGGATTGCATCTATGGAGCTTCAACTCCCAAGCATTTCAGAAGGTGGATCTCAGAATGCAGCAATAGAGAAAGATATCATTGTGGAGATAAAAAAAGAAGGACTTATTCTCTATTGGGGTGGGGAGAAAAAGGTTGAGACAGATTTTAATGATAATGCTTATAGACTTTTAGAAGAGAAATTAAAAGAGATAAAAGGTGCTAACCCAAAAAAGCAGGATTTAATGATTAAAGTTGACCCCTATGTTAAATACGATAAAGTAGTTACTGTTATGGATACCGCAAAAAAGGATGGTCTTTTGTTCCCCAACATAGTTTTCTACGATGAGGTTAAGTAATGGCTAAACTTTATAAGAAAAAAGATAACTCTATGGAGCTCAATCTATCAAGTCTTATGGACATGTTTACTATAATACTTTTCTTTTTTCTTACCACCTATAGTTTCGAAGGTGTTTTGATGCAGTTAGTAGAGGGGATAGAGCTTCCCAAGGCAAAAACAACTATACCGATTGCGGAAAAATTTTATGTAGCCGTTGGTAAGGATAAGATAGATATAAACGGCAAGCTTTACTCTAACACTGGAAAAGATGATGGATATATCTTGAGGGAGCTTAAAGAGATAAGATCAAAGGGAAAAAATTATCTTGTTATACAGGCAGACAAAGATTTGCCTTTTTATTTAGTTCGTAACTATATTAGATTAGCGGTTCAGGCAGGTTTCTCTAAACCCTACTTAGCGGTGTTGACGAAATGAAGGGTTTTTTTGTAAAGGTCATAGAAAAGGATGTTGTAAAAGATTTTAAAATTGGCAGTCCTATCGTTACTTTAGGAAATGATTATATGTCCTCGATCTTTGTTGAAAGTTTAAAAAAGTCTATAGACATTGCAGAACATAGAGAAAATAGTTTAAAAATAAATTTCATAGAGGGACTAGAATTCAAAATTCATTATAATAATAAGGTTTTTGATGTAGATGAGATTAGAGGTCTCTTTCCTAATAGCAATTCTTTAGAGTTTAGTAAAAATGTTATCTGCGAGATAGTGATTGATAATAAAAGAGTTTTTTTAAAGGCTAGTGAACTAAAAAAAGATAAGACACAAAGTATAAATAAGTTCAAAAAAAACTATATCAGCAAAGAGAATATCTCCTTTGTAACATTGTTTTTAACTCTTTCAATTATTTTACTAACATTTTTAACCTATGCCTCCATAAATGTAAAGCCTCTTCCACAGATAACCAAGCTTGAGGAGAGAGATAAAGAGATTGAGATTGACTATAGGTTGACTGAAAAGGGTTTTGAAGAAAAGAAAGATCAAAAAGTAGAAAAGACAGGCAAGGAAAAGGCGAATGTCATTGAAAAAAGAGAAACGAAGGAAACCCCTAAGGTAGATAGTGGAACCTTTTTTGAAGGTCAAGCAGTGATAAAAGAAGGTGTATTGGGCGTAAGAGAGGGGGCAAAGACTGTTCTAATACAAAAAGAGAGAAGCCTTTTTAGCAAGATAGACGAAACTCTCGAAGCAATTCCAGTGAAGGGAAGTGGTGAGGCCTCCGACAGGGCAAGAAAGATTGATAGTGATGATATAGATAAATATCAGTCTGTTAAGGCGGAAAACATCTATAAAGGTCCTGAAAAGAAGGATATAAAGGTTGAGCTATCAACTGGTGCAAGCATTAAGGCAACGACACAAAAAGAGTCTGATATTAGAATATTGAAAGGCAAGAGACCTGAAAACGAGATCCTGTCTGTTATGGCAAGATATAAAAAGGGTTTTGAGTTTATTTTTATAGATGCAAGGAAAAAGGATCCCCAGCTGGAGGGGAAGGTGGTTGTTTTTTTTGTTATATCTGAGGAAGGACAAGTAACAAAGGCAGAGGTTGTTGAAAGTTCTATAAAAAACCAAGAGTTTCTAGACAGGATTATTACTCTTGTTAAATCTATTAGGTTTCCTCAAAGTGATACAGGAGATACGGGTGTTAAGATTCCACTTCTTTTCTTCCCACAGGGATAAGAATTTTTCTAAGTAAATCTATGGAATAGCCTGATTTTTTTGCGCTTTCTATCAAGGATAACACTCTTTCTATAGTAAAAAAATTATCTTCCAATAGGTATAAAGATATAATTAGCTCCTCAAAGCGCTCCTTGTTAAAATAGGTTGAATCTTCATACTTATTAAGTGAGATAAAATTAGCTATAGTCACATTATTAATTAGAAAGTCTAAAAAAAGCTCTTTATTAAAATCTCTTTCTTTCTTTAGTACCTCTTTTAGCGTTGATAGATAAAGCTTTATAGTGCTGTCTTTTTTTTCTAAAAATTTGATAGTACCCATATACTCAAAGGCATTAAAGATGTCTCTATTAAATGATTTTAAGTATAGACTGATTACAGTAAGATTAATAAGTTTGTAGTTGGCTTCGTCATCAAAAAAATCTTTAATGTCTTTTATTTTTAACAACATCATATCAACTGTTTCTTCTGACTCTTTTGGTAGATCTGGAAAGACTCTATGTAAAATCTTAAATACACAACCAATCTCACTATATTTGAGATAAGTAATATATGCGAGCTCGTTTAACTCATTAGCATATTTAGTTTCAAGGTAAAGCTGGTTAAAGTCATAGAAGAATTTGTTCTTGTAATTTTTATAGATGTTTGACAGGGTACCATCAGTATCTTTAAGCTCTTTTATATTCGTAAGAACTACGCATTCATAAGCATAAAGCTCAAGATATAGACCTTCGTTAAATAAATCTTGGGAACTTTTTAAGTAGTAATTATTATTTCTGAAATTCTCAAAGAGATAATAGACATTCTCATCATATCTTAACTCTAAAGCCGAAAAAATATCTTTTTTAATATACTCTGGTATATTATTCTGATTTTTGACCATCTTTTCTGAAGAGATTTTTATATAGCCCTTTGTATTTTTGTACCTATTATTATAGACAATCACAGCCTTTTCATCACCGTAGGAGTTTGAGTATGCATAAACATCTTCGTCAATGCCATAATCTGTAAAAAAATCAAAGAGGTAAAAATTAGCTGATTCACAAAAGAGATATCTTTTTTTCATTAAAGGAAATATTAAATTTTTGTGGAGTTCAAGTAGATACTCATTTGGGATCTCATCCCAATAAGACTGGTAGAACTCCATTCCATATTTTTCTTTAAAACCTTCAATCTGACCATGGGCAAACATAGGTAAGCCAGGCATTGTAAGAAGTAGTATACAAACTCCTAAATATTTCTCACCCGTACCAAACTGTTCAATGGCTGTCTGTTCATCGGGGTTACTCATAAAGTTCACAAATCTTTTTAATATCTCAGGATTAAAATGTAGTATGTTCTTTATAATCTGCCTATATTTGGCGTTTTCTTCATCTCTTAACATATTCATAAAGGCACTATTGTATACTCTGTGCATGCCTAAAGACCTGACAAAGTACCCTTCCAATAGCCAGAATGCCTCTGCTAAAAGAAGAGTATCAGGAGCCTCCTTTCCAACTCTATCTACTACCTCTCTCCAAAACTCTTCTGGCATTAACTGATCAAAAACTTCTTTTGGAAGTGAGAACTCTGCTCGGGAAGGTATACTTCCTCCCTGTCCGGGCATAGGAAACCACAATCTTTGAAAGTGTCTCTTTGTCAATGTCATAGCTGCATCAAATCTTATTATAGGAGTTTTTTTAGCAACATGCAGGATCGTATTGATAACAGCTTCTCTTACCTCTTTTTTAAGGTAATTTAGTTGAGCCGTATCGTTCCAGGGAGTCGATGTGCCATCATTACCATGATATATATATCTAATCTTTCCATCTCTTTTGTCATAATATTTAAATACTACACTTGCATCTGATTTATCATAGTAGCCGTCTTCAATATAAATTTCTATATCTGGATGTTGAGAGAGATTGTCTTTAGTAAAAGTGTATTTGGGAAAGGGGGGATAGTCTGTTTGAATAAACCAATCGGGGTGCTCTATAATCCATTTAGAGTAGATACCAGTATGATTGGGAACCATGTCGCTGGCAAGTCTTATATTTCTTTGTAAAGCCCGTTCCTTAAGATTATTAAAGGCCCCCTCTCCTCCAAGCTCTTCAGCTATAACATAGTCGTAAAGAGAGTAGGCAGAAGAGTGGGCAGAAATATTGCCCATAAGATGCTTTATTTTCTTTGAAGCAGGAGATCTTTCCCAGATACCAATGAGCCAAAGGGCATTAAACCCCCAATCTTTTAAGATGTCTAACTCTTCATCAGGTATCTCGTCAAGCCTTTTTATATCTCTCCGGTATTTTTTTGAAAGTTGGTATAACCAAACATATGTAAGTTTTGCAATTAATACTACCCGAGGCATCCAGTGAGTATCTGGAGTAAATCTTTCAGGTTCTACGTGCTCATCACCTTTGAAAGACATTATTTGTTGTGGGCCCCTACCACCTAAGCGAGGCATCTCATACTCTTTTATAATGTCTAAAGTTGTAATTATTTCTAATACAATTTCTTCTGGTAACAAATATCCCCATCTCTCTTTGATATAGCTAATCTGAGCAAAAATTGAGTTAGGAGAGTGTTTGATTGGTTCTTTGAGTAATTCAAAAAGGGAAAGCCCCGTATCTCTAAAGGTTATTAAGTTTCCAGCTTCCTCAAGCTCTTTTATAATGGTTATAAAGACATTGTTTTTTACTAAATCTGTGTCAATAAAAATCTCTCTTCCTGGGCTTATGGCTGGATTTTCATCAGCTATCTTCAAAATTATAAACTCATAGAGCACTATTTTTTTTAGGTCTATACTTAATTCTTCTGATAAAAACTGTGAAAGATTAAAGTTTTCATGATAATTTTTAGGAGGGTAGGCATAGACAAAGTCTTTAATTAGTTTATCAAAAGAGGGACTATTAATAATTTTATATAGATAGTATATTTGATGGGTTTCAAAGAAGAGACTAATTATATGCCTAAAGATCCGGTTTAAAGTAGAAAAGGCTATTAAGAAGGGAGGGTTTATCTCAGAAGATAGGGGGATCCTTTTTTTTAACCTATCATAGAGTAGGTGGTAAAAAGCTCTACCTTCATTATGGGATATCTCCCAAAGCTTTTCTTCGTCCCAGAATATTTTTTTGATTGGAATATCTTTAAGAAAATATTGGTAGCTTCTATTTATTGTCTTCATATTAAAAAAATATCTTAATAATAGCCTTATTTAGCCACTTTCCAGAAAAAGGCGGATACCCTAATTTTTCAGAGAAAAGACCTTTATTTTCTAACCTCTTTAATAACCAGAGGGAACCAAAAAGCTTCCACAGCCTAAGTATTAATCTCTCTTTATAAAATCTATTGTCTAGTTTTTTTAAAAAAGTATTATAGTAGGAGAAATCATTATTTACTATAGAATGGGCTACGTAATAGCCAGAGAGATAGGCGCTATCAATCCCACCACCGTGTAGAGGCGAGCAAAGCCCTAAAGCATCTCCCAATAGAATTATATTTTTATTCATAAAGGTCTTCATCCTTTTGGTTGGTATCGGTGAAGAGGAGTAACCTTCAATATTATAATCACAAAACTTATTTTCTACCATCTTATTTAATAAATCTCTTAAGTTAATAGAGTTTCTTCTCTTTATCAGGAGCCCCAATCCTGCATTAGCTCTTTTTATCTCATTATTCTCTTTACGAGGAAAAAGCCAGAAATATCCTGGTGGTTTGTCAAAGACTTTTACGTAGAAAGTACCTTCATACTTGCTAAAGTCACCCTCTAATTTATACTGAAGAGCTGGAATAAGATTTTTTCGATACTCCGATACCTCTCTTTTAGGGAATAGATGATGTGTTACGCCATAAAAGCCCGAACAATCTAATAAGTAATCATATTTTGAAGATAGTTTTTTTATCTCATTTTTTTCAATTTTAGTGTTTTCAAATATTTTTACTCCCAAAGTAGTTGCCTCTTTTGCTAAATTTTTCTGCCATTTAGTCCTATCAAAGGTTAAGATATTGCTGTTTTGTGGTAGGTTTACTACAATCTCTTTTTCTGCTAATAATATAATTTTTTTGACTCTCATTTTTTCTGGAAGCTCAATGTTTAGTGTTCCGAAGAAATCAAAAAAACCTTCTGCACAGATGATATTATCTCCTATTTTTCCCCTTTCAAATAGATGGATTTCATGATTTTTATTTAAACTTGCAAGATGAATTGATGCAGATAGACCAGCTGGTCCAGCACCTATTATAGCTATCTTTTTCATCTCTCCAGATTTTTTAGGGCTTCTTTGACATACTTTTGTACAAGAACGTTATCATCTTCCTTAAGGATGTCTTTTAGATAATCTATAGCCCTCTTATCGCCAATCTGACCTAATGATCTTGCCGCAGAGCGTTTAACAGCAGATGAACTATCCTTTAGTGCCATCACAAGCGCATCAAAGGCCTCATTTGTTTTCAACATTCCCAATGCCTTTGCAGCAGATTTTCTCACCCATTCGTCTTTGTCTTCCTTTAAGGATCTTATAAGATAAGGTATTGCTTTACGGTCACCTAATTCACCTAAGGTAAAGGCTGCGTTATCCCTCACAAGAGCGCTTGGGTCTTTTATTAAAAGCTCAATGACCTTATCAACAGCTATGACAATCTTTAACTTCCCTACCTCTTGAACCGCCGAGGTTCTAATAGCAGGAAGAGGGTCATTTAGGGCTTCCAAAATTTTTTCTTTATCAGTCATAATTTTTTGATTAGCGCGCCCGAGAGGATTCGAACCTCCAACCTGCGGATTCGTAGTCCGACGCTCTATCCAACTGAGCT
>FMJZ01056341.1_pt1 | contig 29354 bp, 27 predicted proteins | sample 1987881 | NCBI WGS metagenome assembly FMJZ01 (sample SAMEA4378227, study PRJEB15110) | soil metagenome | biome: soil; feature: Field; material: Soil | place: India | collected 2015-03-11 | depth 0 m
GCTAAAACTCTACCGAGGGTTCGAATCCCTCCCTCTCCGTCTGCCACGTCTTTGGCGAGCCCCGGCCGCACCAGAGAAAACGATCGGAGCCCAAGTTTCCCTCGCGGAGGTGGGAGCTGGGTTTTCCAGCAGGTTCTTGGTTGAAGCTGGCAGCCAGAGCACAGCCACTAATCTCCGCACAGTGGACCACCACCATCACCACCCAGTATGTGGTCTTCCACCAGCGAAGTATTGGTCGGAGAAGCGATACCTCGCTAGGGCAGCGGGCCGCGGGTCGAGGCTTGTTCCTGCGTAGAACTTCAGCTCACAAACCAGTACGGTCGTGCCGGCCGGACGCTCTTCCTATGCCGAGGCGACCTCGGGTGAATGCTCGGAAGTGGTTTGCCGGTAAGCTGCGGCGAGCTTGCCAGCTTCGGCGCGGGTAGAGAGGGTCAATGGGGCCAGACCAAAGTTCGGATGCACAACGGGCTCGGCGGGAACGTCCTCCCGGTTCGTGTTCAAGAAATACTGATCGAGGAGGTTCGGTCTTCCCGCCCATCGATCCGCGACTCGCTGTTTCCAGGCCCCCAGCGTACTCACCCATCGCATGCAGCGCGCAAACTGCCTTACGTTGCGGCGAAGGAGCCGTCCCTTGGCAAGACGGGTGACCAACCACCGGGGAAAACCGTGGACCGCCATCGTGTACAACACGTCCCAATACAAGTTTTCCGGTGAGCGGATAGGCATCAGTGCCCCACCCCAAAGGTGGTAACCCTTCTGTGCACGGTCCTCCACCTCGTCGCGTGTAATGTACCCGTCTCGCAACGCGCGCTCCGTGAGGTCGACTCCGGGGAAGTACGTGAGCGAAAAGAAGTTTGCGTAAAATGGCTTGGGCAGGCGCAACAGCAAGTCAATTGTCTCGTAGCGATCCTCGTCGGTCTCGTAAGGGTTGTCGAGGATGAAATCGAGGTTTCGTTGCACCCCGAACTGCGCGAAAATGCGGCACGCGTTGATGATGGTTTCGTTCGAAGTTTCCCTCTCGTAGCAATCCCTTCGGATCCGTTCCGAGCCCGACTGAATGCCAATGGTCGTGCACCACAAGCCCGCCTCCCGCAGGAGCCCGACCTTCCGCTCGTCGACCATCCCAGGAAAGGAAAAAATCACGAAGGGAAGCCCGATTTCTTCTTTGTAGCGAGCGCAAAATTCTTCGAGCCAAGGGCGAGGTGGCGCGAAAATGTCGTCGCTGAAGGCGATGGCGCGAAGCCGCGGGCGCGAGGCCTTCACCATGCGCAGCTCGGCCATCACATGCTCCACACTACGCCGCCGGATATAAGTGCCGAGGCCCTGTGTCGCCGGCCGGGTAAAGTTATGAATGCAAAAGGTACACTGAAAGGGACACCCGCGTACCGTCATCACGTCGTAACTCACCGCCGCTTGGTCCCAGCGAGCAACGTCTCGCCACCGCCCGTGGCCGAGATAGTACTTATTTTCCGGGGAAAGATCGGGAAGGGGTAGCGCATCCAAGTCGGCAATGAGCTTACGTGGCGGGTTTCGGTAAAGCTTGTCTCCGCGGCGCACCCAACAGCCGGCTAAATCGGTGAAATCTTCTCCCAAGCCCAGTCGATCCGTAAGCTCGGCCAGCACGTACTCGCCCTCGCCGCGGCAAACGATGTCGGCATGCTCCAAGCATTCTTCGCTACAAGCCTGCGCGTGAATTCCGCCCCAAATCACTACCGGATTGACAGCCGCTTTGATCCTCCGGGTAAGCCGCGCGGCCAACTGATAGTAGGTCGACCACACACTCATTGCGACCAAATCGGGCTGCAAGCGAGTGACCAGGTCGACCACCATATCTTCCTCAGCCGGCGTGGGCGCAACGTAAGTGAAGTAGTTCTTGAAGAAAATCGAGTGCACGTCGTGCCCTCGCTGCTTCAACAATGGGTGAAAGATCCGCAAGGCGTGCGATTCGTAATTGTAAAACGTCAGCAGCACCACGCGCAGTGGCCGCCCGGGCGTACGTGCTGCCAGGTTTGCCGAGGCGGCTTCTCCGATTCCCATGTGGCCAAGCTGCCACACGGTCGGAAGTGTTGCAAGAAAACTTTACCTCTCTTCGCGCAGAGCTTCCGACATCAGTACCCGACCGCGGCCGCTTTCGACAATGTCGGTAGGTCTTTGGCCTCTCGATTGGCAGCGATCACCTTTCTCAGCGCCCGACACAAGGTTTCCCCTTGCACGGGCTTGGCCAGGTACTCATCGGCCCCAGCCTCGAGGCAACGCTGTCGCTCATCGGTCCAAGCGTGTGCCGTCAATACCACGATCGGCACCCGATGTCCCCGTCTTGCGTAGGTTACGCCCTTTGCTTCCTGCGCCCGCAGCCGTTTGATGAGTTCTAGGCCACCCAAGTTCGGCATTTCGAGGTCGACCACCAGCACATCGAAACGCTCGCCATCCGATTGCAGTCTGGCCAGCGCCGCCTCGCCGTCGTTTGCCACCTCGACCTTGTGCCCGGCCTTTTCCAACATCCGGCGAATGACAAGCTGATTCACCGGGTGATCCTCGATCACAAAAACACGCCACACGCCCTCGCCGGGAAGCGCCCTCGCCTGGTCGATCGTGCACCCAAGCTCTCTGGTCTCTCTCTCTTCTGGAGTTGGTAACGTTGCAGGCAACAGAGCATGAAAGATACTGCCGCGGCCAAGCTCGCTTTCCGCCCAAACCCGTCCGCCCATTGCCTCCGCGAGGCGGCGGGCAATGGCTAGACCAAGACCGGTACCGCCTAACCCGCGGCCCTCTTTTGTTTGCGCAAACTCGGAAAAGATGAGCTCCAGCTCCGAGGGAGGAATGCCCGGACCAGTGTCGTGAACCGCGAGGTGCAACTGCCCCTGCTCTGGTGCCCAGTGGAGTTCTACGCGGACACCGCCACTGTCTGTAAACTTGACGGCGTTCGACAGAAAGTTCACCAAGATTTGGCGTAGTGCTCTCGGGTCGACCAGAAGCGTGCGCGGCACCTCGCGAGCAACGTGCAATTCGAACCGGAGCTGTTTTTCGTTGGCCTTGGGCTGAAAGCTACGGTACACTTCGTGCAGCAAGCCGCGGCAGTCCACAGGTTCGGCCCTGAGTTCGATGGCCCCGGTTTCGATTCGCGACAGGTCGAGCAAATCGTTCAGCAAGGCGAGTAGGGTGTGCCCAGAAGCGACCGCGGTTTCCACGTAACAGCGCTGCTCCTGGGTCAGCTCCGTCGACTGCAATAGCTCCAACATCCCCAGCACGCCGTTCAGGGGCGTGCGAATCTCGTGGCTCATCCGGGCAAGAAACATCGTCTTCGCTCGCGTGGCCTCCTCCGCCACACCCTTTGCCACTCGCAACTCCTGCTCGAGCCGCTTCCTCTCCGTAATGTCTTCGATCAACGAAACAAAATGAACCGGAAGCCCAAAGGAATCCCGCACCAAACCCACCAAAAGTCTGGCAAGCACAAGTTGCCCATCGGGCCGCACGTACCGTTTTTCCATAACGTAGGTGTCGCGCTTTCCTTCCAAGCACTCGGCGACCAAAGCGAGATCCGGATCGAGGTCTTCCGGGTACGTGATCGATTGGAAATCCCGCTGGAGCAACTCCTCCTCCGAGTACCCGAGCATCTCACACAGCGCAGCATTCACTCGCAGAAACTGGCCGCTCGGTGCCACGAGCGCGATCCCAATCGGTGCGCGTTCAAACGTGCTGCGAAACCGAGCCTCACTCTGCCGCAACTGCTCCACGATGGAGATTCGGTCGGTGATATCCCGTGCAACAATCTGAAAGCCTTCGACTTGATTCCCACGTATTTGAAGCCGAGCGGTTTGGCTTATCCACTTTTGCTCCCCGCTTCCGTCGGTCAGGGGGATTTCGCGGAACGTCGTCGGCAGGCGCAAGCGGTACTGCTCCTGGTAAAAACGACGGACTTCATTGCGGGCATGCAAAGCAACGAAGTCGAAAAACGACCGGCCCACGAGTTCTTCCGCCGCCACTCCAAAGAGCCCTCCAGCAGCAGCATTGGCAAAGACAATGCGCCCGTTCAGGTCGGTCCGACAAATGGCTTCCGCCGCGTGTTCTACGACTTCGCGATAAAGAGCATTGAGCTCCTGCTGGTCGAGCGCGTACACGATGGCTTCCCGGTGCACGCGCTCGACTTCACGGGCAATCCACAAAGAGAGCAACAGAGCTCCGAAAACGGCACCGCCCCACGGACTCGCGAGCCCTGCAACCATGCCCACCGTGCTCCCCGCCGAACAGAGGAACACCCCCAGGGTCACCAGAGCCCAGATCAGTTGACGCCATAGGCCCCACGGCAACATAACCGGCGCCATTAATAGGAGCGCAGCAAATTGGATCGCTGCAGCCACCGGCTCCTGGTAGTACCAAGCACCCAGGCCGACCAATCCAACCACGACGCTCCCCACACCAACGGCTACCCAACCGGCGTGGCGACGTACGGGGTTGAACCGCATCAGTTTTGCCTCGGCCAGCAGGAGCGTGGCTTGAGTGACACCGACCGCCAGGGCAAACCACCTTTCCGCAGGCCTAACGTACAGCGCCCCGATAGTGCCAATCATTACGAACGCAGCGGCAGCAATCGGGGCTGCAAACCGAAGGCGCTCGGCAAGCAAATCACCCAACCGCTGACCCACCTCGGACCTGTCGTTCAGGACTTGCCGCTGTGAAGGCTCGGTTGCTCGGAACCACACCACCGGGCCGAGCTTGCAAGGTGCATACCCACCAGGGAGCAGTTGCAGATGCCTTGCGATAAGCAACCGGGCTGACTTCCCGGCGTCACTTACGGAGCTAGTTTCGGGCGGCGAGTGATCATGGTCACAGCAAGCTGTACCCTCCGTCCACGTAAAGGCAGGTGCCGGTTACATAGCTGCTTGCGTCCGAGGCAAGGAACACCACAGCTCCTTCCAGCTCATGAGCTTCACCCAAGCGCCTCATGGGCAGCTCGCGGATGAACTGCTGCCCTCGCTCCGAGGCGAAAAAGTCGCGATTCATGTCGGTCAGGAAGTATCCGGGACAAAGGGCATTGACCTGAATGTTGTAGCGCACCCACTCGAGAGCGAGCGTGCGGGTAAACTGCACGAGTGCCGCTTTGCTCGCGCTGTAAAGCGACATGTAGCGGGCAACACGTGTGGCCAAGACCGACGCCACGTTAATCACCTTTCCCCGCCGTTGTTCCACCATCACCGGGCCAACGTGCTTGCAGCACAGCATCGGTCCGCGCACGTTCACCGCCATTGTACGATCCCATTCCTCAGTATCCATTTCGACGACCGGCCGGCTTCCCCCGATGCCTGCGTTATTCACCAAGATATCGATGCGGCCAAATGCTGCGACGCCCTGTCGCACGAGCAAGCGTACGTCGTCTTCCTTGGTCACATCCGCCGGGATCACGCATGCCTTGCGCCCCAACGCCTGTACCTCGTGTGCCACCTCGTCAAGGGCAGGCCGCGTGCGAGCAGACAAAATCACGTCGGCCCCGGCACGCGCCAGCGCGAGAGCCATGGTTCGTCCCAAGCCCCGGCTTGCTCCGGTTACGAGTGCGACGCGGCCATCGAGATCGAACCAACGACGGTCCATGAAGCGCCCGTATAGGGCAGTCGTTTTTCCGCGCAACGGGGGCGGGACTGATCGACTCGCTGCGTTATTTAGAACACCTGCGTCAGCCGCACGGCTCGCGCGACTCGAAACGAGTGCAAGGAGGTTATTTCCGTTGATGCTGTATTGGTTGGCTGGGGGTACTGACGCTCGGTGTCTTGCTGACAGCGGCGGCTACTCTTGCGGAAACTGCTCAGCAACTTCCGCGGCGAGCTCTCGCGATTTTCGCTCCTCTCCCCCCAGGTCGCGGAGAACAACGAGAATCCGCTCACCGAGGAAAACAATCCGTTTAGGACCGATTCTTTACTACGACCCCCGGTTGTCGAGAAACGACAAGATTACCTGCAACAGTTGTCACCAGCTCGATCGCTTCGGGGTGGACAACGAAAAACCTCGCCCGGCTACTCTGGCCGCCGCGGCGGGAGAAATTCCCCAACCCCTTACAACGCCACATTTCACATTCCTCAATTTTGGGACGGTCGACCCCGCACTGTCGAAAAGCAGGCCAAGGCCCCGATGGGCCGGACTTGATCCGATCGAGACATCGTAGCCTTCCTCGGTGCCCTTACGGGCCGCACTGATCAGAACTACATTCCCAACCCCGAACTCCCGCAGTGAACTCTGGCCTGTCCGCCTCCGGATGGGGCACAGGCCTCGACCTCGAATGCGTCGTTCCTTCTTTAGAACGAGGCGGTGTTCGCCCCCACGCTCGACGCCACAAAGCCACGTCGCGCGCCGAACTCGTCTCAACTTGGCGCCAAGCCCAAGACCAAGGGGCGGCGGCGCCACACGTACACGCTCAGGGCGCGAACCACAGTAGCCCCCTGGGAGCGGCGTACGATTTGGGAAAACTCTGCCGCGCTCGGCGGGCTACCCTCTTCGCCGAGCAGCTTTCCCCACGTCTCCACCTCGAGCTGCTCTCCGAGACCTGCATCCTCCAGGTACTCCACGTCCATTGCCGCCGGGCGCAGTGCGCCGCCGTGCGTCAGCATCCTCTCTACGGGCCAACCATGCTGCCGGCACCAATCGAGAGCAGCCCCCTCCAGGAAATCCGCGTACACGGCATTGTTGACATGTACCAGGTGGTCGAGGTGGGCAACCTGCACGACAACGGAGCAGCGATGCGCCGGGCTCTGCATGAGCTGGAGTGGGTGAGCGGCGCGGTCCAAGCTCGGCACCGGCTCCCGACCGTACAGCGCAAGGGCAAGCTCCGGCGGGACCTGAGCCGGCCGGCGGCGATCCAGGTCAAAGTAAACCCAGTCCGACACTCCTTCCGCAACTTTCTGACCGTCACGCCACACGGCGTATTCCCGCAAAGAGCGGGCACGCCGCACATCGGCTACGCGGGTCTCCACCCGTACGCGATCCAGCCCTCCGATGGGCACAGCGCGCCACACCCGCGTTCTCCGGATAATCCACATCCGGCGAGCGCTGGCATATTCGCGGGGCCCAAAACCACAGGCCTCCGACGCTTCCACCGCAGCTTGCTCGAAGAGCCCGAGTAAATCCGAGAATTTCTGCTCGCCGAGAAAATCGACGTTGGCGTGAGATACCCGTTGTTCGAAAGCGTAAAGCATCGGGCCGCTTGTCATGGCCCTGCCGAAGCAGGTTTGCAACCATGGCTCGGTCTTAAGCACCGTTGCCAGAATGACCAAGTGCGAGTAGTTTAAATGGCATGGCACTGCCCGCAGTGAAAGGTTCCGAGCTGCGCAAAAAATGTGTGCAAGTGGGCCCAGCGACTTGGGAGATCCCACCGGATGCCAAACCGGGCATGCGCGTACCCGCGCGGATTTATGCCACGCCGGAGCTACTGGCACAGATGGACGACGGGGTGTTCGAGCAAATTACCAACGTGGCCATGCTTCCGGGCATCGTGGAGCGCGCGTTTTGTATGCCCGATGGGCACTGGGGCTACGGCTTCCCCATCGGCGGAATGGCCGCCATGGACCCCGACCATGGCGTGATCTCGCCCGGCGGAATCGGCTTCGACATCAACTGTGGGATGCGCCTGGTACGAACCAACTTGGTGTACGACGAAATTCGCGAACACATTCGGACTCTTGTCGATGCACTCTACCGGCGGGTCCCAGCGGGTGTTGGGGCTCACGGACTGCTCAAGCTCACTGACGATGAATTTGCCGAGGTAGCGGTGCAAGGGGCGCGCTGGTGCGTGGCCCACGGCTACGGATGGCCCGAGGATCTCGAACGCACCGAGGAGGGCGGAGCCATTTCTGGGGCAGATCCATCCAAGGTGAGCCGGCGTGCCCTCGAGCGCGGGCGCACCCAGGTCGGCACGCTGGGCTCGGGAAACCACTATCTCGAAATTCAGATTGTCAAACCGGAGCATATTTTCGATCCAGCCGCAGCGGCAATCATGGGAATTGACCGGCCGTATCAAGTGGTCATCATGTTTCACTGTGGTAGCCGCGGGTTTGGTCACCAGATTGCCAGTGACTACGTGCAACAGTTTGCACCACTCATGGAAAAGAAGTGGGGGATCGTGTTGCCCGACCGCGACCTTGCTTGTGCCCCATTCCGCTCGCCCGAAGGGCAAGCATATTTTGCTGCAATGAAATGCGGCATCAACATGTCCTTTGCCAACCGCCAAGTGATCCTGCACCGCGTGCGGGAGGTTTTTTCGGAAGTCTTCCATCGCGACCCGCGGGAGCTCGGGCTCGAAATGGTTTATGACGTTTGCCACAACACGGCGAAACTGGAGGAGCACGAAGTCGGGGGCCAGCGACGCAAATTGCTCGTGCACCGAAAAGGCGCAACTCGCGCATTCGCTCCAGGGATGACCGACGTTCCTGCGGCTTACCGGGAGATTGGGCAACCGGTGATCATCGGTGGCAGCATGGAAACCGGATCGTACCTGCTGCGTGGCGTGCCGACGGGAAAGCAGGCATTTTTCACCACCGCTCACGGCAGTGGCCGCACCATGAGTCGGCACGCGGCCAAGAAACAATTCCGCGGCAAGGAGTTGGAGCAACAATTGGCTGCTCGTGGAATTTATGTCCGCAGCGTTTCCTACGGTGGGCTCGCGGAAGAAGCGGGAGCGGCTTACAAAAACATCGACGCGGTTGTGGCCGCGACGACTGAAGCCGGTTTAAGTTTGCCCGTCGTGCGTTTCACCCCGGTAGGGAACGTCAAGGGTTGAGAGGCGCCTGTGCCCTTCCGTTGGCTCGAGGATGCGCCCGTCTCCGATGCCGGCTTCGAGGCGTGGGGACAAACCGTGGAAGAATGCTTCCGGAGCGCGGGCGACGCTTTGCTCGCGTTAATGGTTGCCAACCCGGAGGCCGTGCGTGACCTCGAAGAACGCTCCGTCGCCGTCGAGCACACCGATCTGGAGCTCCTCCTCGTACGCTTCCTTGAGGAACTCCTCTACTACAAAGACGCGGAACAACTCCTCCTACGGGTGAGGCACTGCTCGATTTCCCTCGATACCGAGCCGTTGCGGGCAACCGCTCTGCTCTCAGGCGAGAAAATCGATCGCGACCGACACTGGCTCAGTGCGGATGTGAAAGCCGTAACGTTGCACCGTCTGTCGGTTCGACACGAAGAGGACCGCTGGGTAGCGACCGTTGTGGTAGACCTTTGACTTGCAGGGGCAAGGATGCGACGGTTGGCCGCGGTGTTCGCAAGGCGCGCTTGGGCTATTGCTTTTTTTGCCGCTCTCGGTGTGTTGCTTTATCCTTACGGCCGAGCCCTCGTGCTCAACGTAGAGGAAACACCAGCACGGCGGGGCTACGAAATCGCCTTGCGCTCCGGGTGCTTTACCTGCCACGGGCCCGACGGCGTCGGGGGCGTGAAAAACCCGGGTAGTGAAGACGAAGAAGTCCCCGGCTTTGCCGGCGGCGTGCCCATGATGTGGGCACGAGACGAGGCGGAGTTACGAGAGTACATTTTGGACGGTGCTCCGGCCCGAAAACGGCAAGATCCGGAATATCGCGAGAAGATCCGCCAGTGGCTTTTGGTGATGCCAGCATACCGCGGCTTTCTCAGTGAACGAGAGGTGGACGATCTTGTCGCCTACATCCGGGCGCGTTCGGACCTGATCGTTCCCTCGGATCCGCTCGCCGCCGAGGGGCACGAGTTAGCCGTGCAACTGGGGTGTTTTCACTGCCATGGCCCGATGGGAAGCGGAGGGCCACCCAATCCGGGGTCGTTTAAAGGCTACATCCCCGGCTGGTGGGGGCACGACTTCCGCGACCTCGTCCGCAACGATGACGAACTCCGGCAGTGGATTCGCGAGGGGAATATCGACCGACTGCGCACCCACCCGATCGCCCGCTGGTTCATCGATCGGCAACGCGTGTACATGCCGGCGTATAAAGACGTGATCAACGACCGGCAGCTCGATGCTCTGGTAGCTTACGTTCGCTGGGTCCATGCGGGGGGCTGGAAAGAGCAGCTCCGCAGTGCGGAACGCTAACGCCGCCCTCACACGTGATTGCGTAACATGAGCTCACTTGGATGTGGCTCTAAGTAAGTTTGGCCGAGTAAGTACGGCACCCGATACGTACGCACGAAGGAACCAAGTAACGTCACCGGAACGACGAGGGGCACCAAACCTCGGCGGTAGTCTTCGATCACTCGGAGAAGTTCGGCGCGGGATTGTGCGCCCACGTATTCCCTGAGGTAACCCGCCATGTGGAGCAACACGTTTGCCTGTCGCCGCGGGGTCGCCAAAGCTTGCAACGCGCGCATGAACCCTTCGGTATAACGCTGGCGCAGCTCGTTCCGAGGGCATTGTTTTGCATTCGCCACGAGCCGACCCAGCTCTCGATACAGCGCAGGTGAGTGGGCGAGCAACTGCATCTTATGGGCGGTGTGGAACGCCACCAGGTTTGCGATCGTCCACCGCCCACGAAACAACGCCTTTAACCGCTGGTAGGCAAAAACGCGCTCGACAAAGTTTTCGCGCAACTTAGGGTCGTGGAGCCGACCTTCCTCTTCCACCGGCAAGAGTGGGTAGGCCGCCCTCAGCGCCGCTGTGAACAAGCCCACACCGGTGCGCTGAGGGGCACCGGTGGCTCGATACACCCGAACCCTTTCCATTCCGCAACTCGGCGAATCCTTTTTTACCACGAAGCCGCTTAAATCTTCGCGCTCCAGCGCGTGCACACGCCTTTTCGCCCAGCGTTGCATGGCAGTGGTGAGGTCTGCACCCGTGCTCGGCATGCGCAGCCTCACTCCCGACTCGTCAGCCTCTAAGCGAAGCGTCGGGCGCGGGACCCCTAAGCCTAGCTCCACTTCTGGGCAGACTGGTACCCAAGTGACCCATGGTCCGAAGGTTTCGGTCAGGAACGGATCCCGCTTGTGCCCGCCGTCGTAGCGAACAGGCTTACCCAATAAACAGGCGGAAATCCCAATTCGCGGGGGTTCCTTGGTTAACCACGGAGGTTTTGAGCTTTGCAGCATTCCCTGATCAGAAGCCAACCTCGGTAAAGCCAATCACTTCCACAGTGGTCACAAAGCGCCCGTCGCTCCGGCGTGGTAGCGGGGGAACGATCTTGTAGACAAGGGAGTACGTTCCTCCTGCTGGAATCTCGTCCGGTAGGGTGTACGTATCGGTGCGCCCCGGATTGTCCGATCCAGGGTTGCGCTCGTTGTTCCAGAGCCACGAGTGACGGATTAAAAGCCGCACATCCGTTAGCCGGCGGGGTGCGTGATTGACCAAGGTGGCTCGCACAGTGTCTCCTTCTACGCGCACGTCACGCACCGTGAGCACATCAGCAATTTCCTGCGGATTCGTCACCCGACCTTTTTGAGCCCAGGCCACGGCGACCCCAGCCGCGACTAGCAACGCTACCGCGAAAACTCTCACCTGCACTCGACCCACGCTTGCCATCCAACCTCCTTACCCGAACCCGAATGTATCTACGTGGCAAACGCAACAAAAGTCAAAAGCCCCAACCCATAAAGGCCGCTGCAGTGGATCAGCTAGTGGAGCGCGAAACCCATGCGAGCTCGTCGCATGGGGCAGTCGCCCCGGCTTCCAACCGTCGAACGACGGGAAAAGGTACCGGTGTTTATCCTGCGCTTGTGAGCAAACAGGGGCTTTCCTAGAAGCTGGGCGCGATGAGTTACTGGCTGCGAGCTTGGGGACCTCCGGGACGACCAACTCCTCACCCATCGTATGCTGCAATCGTACCGGAAATGTTCGTTGGCGAGTACCTTCTCCCCAGTGACGTGCGTTGGCTCGCCGAGGAACTCCGGGTCGGCGCCGTACTGAGCTTGCAAGACGATTCCGACCTGCACGCAAAGAACCTCTCTCTAGCGGCCATCGAGCAAGAGCTTGCCACCCACGGAGTTCATTTTAAACGGATTCCCGTCGCTGACGGCTCTCACGAACAGTTGCTCCACGCTTTGACTCCAGCGGTTTCGTGGATCACAGTACAAGCAGCAGCGGGTCGCCGCGTTTACGTGCATTGTAATGCCGGCGTGAACCGCGCTCCCACCGTAGCCATTGCTTACTTGCACAAGAGCCGCCAGCTCACGCTCCAAGCTGCGCGCGACTGGGTTCAGGAACGGCGGGCGTGCGTACCTTACTGGAGCGTACTCGAGGTTTGGGAACGAGCTAACTCCGGCTGAGCCTGCTCGGGCAAGGCGGAAGGTTCTTCAAAAACGTACCACCGCTCGGGTGAAACGCGTACAAAAACCCGGTCTCCCTTTTTGAACGGACGCATCCCGGGCACACGAGCCACCCAGCGCGTCGCCTGCGCGTTGCAGAGGCGAAGATACAAAAGCGTTTCATGGCCAAGCTGTTCGACGTGATCCAAATCCGCAGGGTGCCAGCCATCGCCGCCCTCACCATCGCATTCGATCGCCTCGGGGCGCACTCCCGCCACGATCCGCGCTTGTCCTCCCGTCAGCAGCCAGCCAGGTAACCGGCTTGGAGCAATGGCGAACCGCGCTTGCTGCACGGCGAGGAACAGCCGCCCGTTTTCGGAGCTCACCGTAGCCGGGAATAAATTCATGGGTGGATTGCCAATGAAACCAGCGACGAACGCGTTTGCAGGTTCGTCGTACAACACGCGAGGGGGTGCCACTTGCTGCAAACGGCCGCGATCGAGCACCGCCACGCGATGGCCCAAGGTCATCGCTTCGGTTTGGTCGTGCGTGACGTAAATCATCGTTGTCCGCGTGCGTTCTTGGATTGCAGCAATCTCCGCACGCACAGTCACGCGCAGCTTGGCGTCGAGGTTGGAAAGAGGCTCGTCGAACAACGACACCACCGGTTCCCGCACCAAAGCGCGCCCCATGGCCACGCGCTGTCGTTGCCCGCCGGAAAGTTCCCCAGGGTAGCGAGGCAGCAACGCCTCGATCTCCAGCATCCTGGCCACCCGCTCGATCCGGGCTCGTTGCTCCGTGCGCGAGAGTTTCCGCATCCGCAAAGGGAACGCCAAATTTTGCTCCACGGTGAGGAAGGGGTACAACGCGTAGTCCTGAAAAACCATCGCAACGTTACGCCGCTGCGGTGGTACGCCGTTCACGCGACTCGGGCCAATCCAAACCTCACCGCTGGTTACCTCTTCCAAGCCGGCTACCACGCGCAAAAGCGTCGATTTGCCACAGCCAGACGGACCAACGACGACGAGCAATTCCCCGTCCGCCACTTCGAGGTCAATGTCCGCCAAGGCAACCGCACCGCCAGGGAATACCTTGGACACACGTTTCAAGGTGACGCTCGCCATGCCTCGATCTCGCCGCCACCTCTATGTGGGCAAATGGCCGGCGGCAAGTAGGGGCCACCTTACTGACCACCCAACATCCGCAGCTTTCTCGCCGGCCGATTCCCAAGCAAAGCAAACGGCGGGTGGCGACTGCACCCAGCTAAGCCGCCTGTGTTTCCGCGACCGTCAGTTTTTGCAAACGCTCGACTGCCTCGAGGTAGTCCTGAACCAGATCGTAGATTACCTCTTTCACGCTACGCACCGAGTTCAGCCGGCCAACGATCTGACCCACTGGGTTGAACATCACGTCCTTTGCTTTTTCCGCGTAACGGTGCCCCCGTGCGACCGCATCCGCAGTAACCATGAACTGCAGCGGCATACCCAAGGGCTTCGGGGCGTCAGGTCGCTCCCAAGCTTCGGTCCAAGCATTTCGCAACATTCGGCAAGGTTTACCCGTGAAAGAACGTGACCGCACGGTGTCGCGGCTGGTGGCGCGCAAGTAGGATTCCATTTGCGCGGGCGGCACATCGGCTTCGCGCACGGTGAGCCACAAGGAGCCGGTCCATACTCCCTGCGCACCCATGGCCAGCGCGGCTGCAATTTGCCGCCCGGTGCCAATGCCGCCGGCGGCCAATACCGGAAGCGGTGCCACCGCGTCGATCACCTCCGGCCACAAAACGATGCTGCCAATCTCGCCCGTGTGGCCGCCCCCTTCCGTACCCTGAGCAACCACAATGTCCACGCCAGCCTGTTTGTGCGCCAACGCATGCTTGGCAGAGCCGCACAAAGCGGCCACGAGGCGGCCGGCCGCGTGGATTTCCTCGATCACGTCTTCGGGCGGTGTGCCTAACGCATTGGCGATCAAACGCACTTTGGGGTGTTTCAGTGCCACCTCCACCTGCGGAGTCGCAGTCGCAGCCGTCCAACCTAACAACTGCCCCACTGGGCGCTCACCCGGAGGAAGCTTGGGAACGCCGTGTTCCTCCAGGATTTTTTCCGCGAATGCGATGTGTTCGGGAGGAATCATCGCACGGAGCTGCTCCTCCAGTTTGACCGGGTCGAGCTCGCCCATACCCTCGTATTTGCCGGGGATGACGATATCCACACCATAGGGCCGGTCGCCCACATGCTGGTCGATCCATTGCAGCTCTACTTCAAGCTGCTGCGGCGTGAATCCCACCGCTCCTAACACCCCGAAGCCCCCGGCCTTACTGACTTCGGCGACCACGTCTCGACAGTGGCTGAACGCAAAGATAGGCAGCTCGATTCCGAGGCGGTCGCAGATTGGTGTACGCATGATCGGGCCTCCTTCCTGAGTGAACGTTTGTTCACTTACTGGCTGGCCGTTTTCGGGTCAAGAGACGCGAAAAGATTTTCCTCCGCCACCAGCGGCAGCGCCGCCTGCACCCACGGGTCGCTTTCGAAGTATTTGCGAACCCCTCCGGAAAGCAAATAATTGGCGATGGCAACGAGGATCATGCTCTGGTCGATGTTCAAGTAGCCCCGTGCCACCACGCCGCTGCGCGGGTCCACGGCATCGAAAAAGCCGAAGTCGCCGTACACCGGGTATTGTCGCGCTAGCCGCTGCAAATTGGTAATGGCCTCCATCGGAGTCACGGAAAGCGCCAACGCGGAGGCATGGGGCGTCACCGCGCCGCTCGGATAACCGCGGGTACCTAAAGGGGGCACTCCGAACTCACGGTACTCGACCTCGTGCGGATCCATACTCGGCGACTCGCCCCAAACCTCCTGCGACAGCACCTCCCGCGCGTACCGCCGCTGCACTACAGCGTGCGCCACCGCGTTCGCACCCCAACCGTAGGGGGCATGACGGGTTTCGTCGAGCACGAGCAGCGGCATCAATGCTTCGAACATGCTGCCACCCCAGGAAGGAATGTACGACACGCCACCCCACTGGTAGTAGCCACGATAGACCGTAAACCCGTTTCGCCGTTCGGCCGAAGCGGCTTGCGGCCGCTGGCGCTGCCACTGGCATCCAGGCGGATACGTCCGCACCATGGCATACCAGTGCGCCCGCGGCACATCTCCCTTGCCGATTGCAAGCAAGCTGCCCAAACGTGCTTCGGTAAATAACATGCCGTAGTGGAACGGCGAAAAAACCCCAGGCTCGACATAGTACCCATGCCGCATTTGGCCGCGCGCCGCATCGTAAAAGAAGCCGTAGTTTTCCCTCCTCAGGAAACGCGAAACCACCGACGTGGTCTCCGGCAGTGCGTTGCGCACGACGACCAGTCCGACTGTGAGCCACGAGGAGTCCACGAACGAAAGGAAATGGCTGGTCCGCTCGAGCGAGGTGGTGTCGTAATAGTTGAAAAAGAAACCCCGGTATTGCTCGAGTCGCCCTAAGGTATCCAACGCCGCCCTGACCAAGGCCAGCGCACTATCGTGCGTCTCCAAACCAAGGTCGCGGGCAGCAACGACGGCAAGGAGAAACAGCCCCAGGTTCGAGCTGCTGGTATAGTCCCCAATCTTCGCTTCGGTCGGCGAGAGTGTCACTCCGAGCCACCGAACGTGATCGATGGGCAAGCCGTGCTCGCGATCCCGCAGAGAGCGCAGCCCTTTCCAGGTGTCGCGGGCGACCTGCCGCAAAAACGCCTCCGGCTCTTCGGGCAAATCCGGCATCGCGCTCGGAGGCCGTTCGGGCCAGCCTTCGAGCCGCTGGCGCAGTGCCGCCCGCAGGGCATCTGGAGTGCGAAACTGCCTCTCCCAAGCCTCTTTTCGCGGCGCTCGCACCACTTCGCGCACCGCGGGTACCATCACATCCGTACGAAGCTCACCCAAGGGGCACTGCTCGAGTACGGGGTCCTCTCCCCCACCTGGGCGCTCCGGATTGGCCGGCGAACGGGGCGACACGCCCGTACGGAACACCGCAACGGCCACCACTGCCAGGGCAGCAAGGAGAAACGAAGACCGCACCCCCCACTTTCCTCGGTCCATCCACTTTCGAGCCACCCTCAACCGCCTCGCCCCAAGCTGACTGATCGAACCACGTGTTGGTAGCAACACCTCGGGCGCAAGCAAGGCTCTCCACAGCACAGCCGTAGCCCCCCGCCGCCATGCTATGGTAGCTTGCCGTCATGAATTCTGTCGGAATTGTCGCCAAACGTGGCCAGCCCCTGGCAGTACAAGTTGCCCGCCAGCTCAGTGAATGGCTGCAAGCCAGGCATCGAACCGTGGTCGTGGAAACGGCCCTTGCCAGCGAAGTGCGGGGCGCGGCCAGCGCAGAACGCGAAGCTTTGGCACAGATGGTCGACTTGATCGTGGTACTCGGGGGCGACGGTTCCATTCTCAGCGTTGCCCGACTGCTGCGGGAACGGGAAGTACCAATCCTCGGGGTCAACCTTGGGGGTCTCGGCTTCTTGACGGCGACAACCGTGAACGAGCTTTTTCCTTTCATGGAAGCAATCCTGCGCGGAGAGATTCTGGTCGACCGCCGGATGATGCTCACGGTGCGTTGGTCCCGCCGGAACCACGTCCAAGCCGAGCGACTGGCCCTAAACGACGCGGTGATCAATAAGGGAGTCCTGGCGCGGATGATCGACTTACGCACCCTCGTCGATGACCAAGAACTGTGCGTTTACAAGGCGGACGGCCTCATCGTGACCACACCCACCGGCTCCACGGCTTATTCCCTTTCCGCCGGCGGTCCGATCGTGCACCCGGCAGTCGAGGTTCTTGTCTTGAGCCCGATTTGTCCACACACCCTCACGAATCGACCCATTGTGTTGCCCGACCGTGCTGTGGTGCGCGTTGCGGTGGAAACTCCGGGGGAAGACGTCGTGCTGACCATCGACGGGCAAGAAGCGTTTCCGCTGCTGCCGGGCGACGAGGTCGAGATCCGCAAGGCGCCTGTGCGTGCACCTCTCGTCCAATCACCGCAGCGCAGCTACTTTGAAGTGCTGCGCACCAAACTTCGTTGGGGGGAAAGGTAAGTACTGTTTCCCGTGCGGGGCTTCCATGCTGCGGTCCCTGAGCATTCGGCAACTAGCGATCGTGGAGGAACTTGACCTGGAACTGGCGCCAGGCCTGAACGTGCTAACCGGAGAAACCGGCGCTGGGAAAAGCATCGTGATCCGAGCTTTGGCTGTGCTCTGCGGGGCCAAAGCCACCACCGACTTGATCCGTACCGATGCGGAGGAAGCTTCGCTCGAGGGTTTGTTCGAGGAAGTGCCTCGGTCGCTCTTGGAGGCACACGGTCTGCCGCCCTCTCCGGAGGTGGTCGTGCGGCGGGTTCTCTACCGCAGCGGGCGCAGCCGCACGTGGGTAAACGGTGTTGCCGTGTCGTCGGCCCAGCTCCTCGAGCTAGGCCAGGAGCTCCTGCGGATCTACGGCCAGCACGAGCAAACGTCGCTGCTACGCAACGAGACTCATCTCGAGATCCTCGACGCTTTTGGGGGCCTGAAGCCTCTACGTGACGAAATGGCTCGGGCCTACGCCGCATGGCAGGAGGCGGCCACGCAAGCTGCTCGGGCCCAGGCTGCCCTATCGGCCCGCGGCGAGCGGCTGGAGCTGCTTCGGTTTCAGGTTGGAGAACTTCACCAAGCGAGGGTGATGCCCGGTGAGGAGAGCCAGTTAAAAGCAGAGCGGGAGAAGCTTCGTCACGTGGAAAAGTTGCAGCGGCTTTGTGGGGAAAGCGAAGCTGCCCTCGACTCGGGTGAGCAACCCGTACTGCAGGCCACGGCCCGAATTGCCCACGCGCTAGAGGAAGCGAGCCGAATGGACCCTGCGGCAGAAGAATTCGCAACCCTCGCCTTGCAAGCCAACACGCTGCTGCGCGAGCTCGCGTTCGAGTTGCGCCGCTACCTCGACCGGCTCGAGTCCGACCCGGAACGCTTGGTGCAGGTTGAAGAGCGACTAGCGCTCATCTCCCGCCTCAAGCGGAAGTACAACTGTGAAGCGGACGCCTTGCCCGACATCCTCGAACGTTTGGAAGCCGATATCAGCAACTTGGAGCGCAGCGAACTCGAAATCGAGCGCTTCACCGCGGAAGCTACGGACAAAGCCGAGCAAGCACGGCACCTAGCAACGGAACTGTCCCAGGCGCGGAAGAAGGCAGCACGCCAACTGGAAGCGAAGATCGTCAAGGAATTGCACGGCCTTGGGATGCAAAAGGCTTCGTTCGAGGTGCGTTTCGTTCGGCAAGGCGAATTCCTGGAACACACAGCGCCGGAGGTTGCGGCCGCGAGCCTTGCGGGGCTGGGTCCAGAGGGAGCCGACGAGGTAGAATTTTACTTTTCCGCCAACCCGGGCGAGGCGCCGCGCCCCTTGGCACGCATCGCCTCCGGCGGCGAGCTATCCCGGCTCATGTTGGCGCTCAAGGTACTTGCCGGAACACCCAGCAATGCCGCCCTTTGGATTTTCGACGAGGTCGATGCCGGCATTGGCGGTACCACGGCAACGGTGGTTGGGAAGCGATTGCACGATTTGGCCCGACAACAGCAGGTTTTATGTATCACTCACCTCCCGCAAATTGCGGTATTTGCCGACCATCACGTGGCCATCGAAAAGTCCGTGCGGGGAGGAAGAACGTTTACGAGCGCGCGGAACGTCACCGGGGAAAATCGAATCCGCGAGCTCGCGCGGATGATGGGAACCACCGTGGCCGAGTCGGAACGTTACGTGCGCCAACTTCTGGCTCGGGTGAAGGCCCCTTAACTCGCTTGCACCGGCAAGAGGATCGTGAAGGGCTAGGAACGAACTTCCTTTGCGGAGCACCCCGACCTTGCCGAGCGGCCGCAACGCCGTCATTCGCGTCGAGGCGTGGTCGTCTGCAGGGACTCCGGAAAACTCGCAGCGCCCGTTGGCGGTTAGCAAGCCAGTGCCAGGGCGACCGCAGGGTGGGATTCGAGCCCCGTGTTTGGAAAGTGCCATCGCAGGCGCACCTTCGCAGAAGAACGTGGCGGGCTGTAGGTTGCATCACATTGGGCCGTCTCCGGATGAGCGGCCAACCGGCCACACCTCGAGGCAAGTGCGGAATAGGCCGGTGAACTTACCGGGAAAGACCATCCGGACTGTGCTGCAACGGCGGCGCTGGGTCGGCGAACGCAACTGAGGCACCTAAAACCTTCCTCGGTCCAAATGCTTGACAATTTCGCGTGCAACGGAATAGCATCCGCCACCAAATTCAACGGCCGCAGCTTCCGATCGGCGCCCGGCTGCTCGGAATCCTGTCGGCCTGGATCTGAAGGAGGGGTAGCGATGGGTGATGCAGTTCGGCGGTGGGTCGGGATCGGGGTGACCGTGGCGGTCGCTGCAGTGAGTATGCAAGCTGGCGCCGTGGAGCTCACGGGAAAAGAGCGGTCGTTCCGCAGCTTCATCGTGGACCCCGTAACGGTTGACCAGGGCCGTTTTCGCCTCGAAGTGCAAGGCATCAAGATTCAGGACCTCGAGGGAGCACGGATCAATCTCATCGGATTTCGGATCCCAAAGCCACCGCAACTTTACCGAGAGCAAATTGGGAGCGAGGGAGGAGTGTTCCAACTACTGGGCTCTTATGGGCTCGCTCCCAATGCGGAGCTAGGCTTCGTGCTGCCGGGCTACATCGAAACCCGCACCGTCGCTGGTCAAAAGGAAACCAAAGAGGACATGGGCGACGTGCAACTATACGGCAAGTTCACCCAACCGTTGGGAGACCTTGTGCGATGGACCGCCGGGCTACAAATGTCTGTTCCCTCGGGCTCGAAATCTAAGGAGTTCGGTACCGACGAAGTGGGCCTCAACCCGTTCTTGGGTGCGCGCCTGACCTGGAAGCGGATCGGCTTCGGCGGGCAGGTGGGGTACGCAATGTTTACCGGTAACGTGCCGGACGTGTTCAACAATAGTTGGACACTGTTCCTCAAAGGCAACGACTTTTACACCCTCCGCGGCGAAACGGTCATCCGTGTTTTCCATCAGGGTGGCTTCCGCAACGTGGACCTAACGGTTTGGCCCGGTGTCGACCTGCACTTTTCCGATCGTCTCCTGGTCCGCCCCACTGGAATGGTCGGGCGGTTAGCTTCGCCTGAGTGGGGCATTGGACTCGGGATCGCCTACCTACTGTAAGCGGATTCAGGCCCGAGAAGTTTCTTGGCAAGCGGCCGCCGGCCGGGCCTCAGGCAAATCAGCCCGTGCCCCGGCCGGCGGTCGGAAAAGGTAGTCGCCACTTCCGTCGACCGGCTAAATCGGGAAGCAACTGGGTCAATCCACAGCCGCCCGCGGGTGGCGGAGTGGCTCAGGATAGCGCACGGCCGTGAGGCAAAGGCCATGAGCAGGGGCTGTGGGCCCCGCCAAGTTACGGTTGCGCGCCTCCAGGAGGGTACGAACGTCATCTGGTGTGCGTTTGCCGAGTCCGACCTCCACAAAGGTTCCTACCATGTTACGCACCATGTGGCGCAAGAATCCGTTGGCCTCGATGCGGTAAATCACCAGTGCATCTTGGCGGGTAACGGTACTCTCTAGAACGCACCGAACCGGGTGAACCGCCTCGCACCCTGCGGCGCGAAAAGCGGAAAAGTCGTGCTCGCCGCACACTTTAGCTGCTGCCTCTTGCATCGCGCTTACATCGAGCGGGCGTGCTACATGCCACGCGTAGCGACGCCAAAACGGGCTGGCCACCCGACAGTTCCAAATGCGATACGTGTAGATGCGACTCAAGGCCCACCGTCGCGGATGAAAGTCGTCGGGCACAACATCGGCATCCAATATGGCTATATCGGCAGGGGTTGTGGCATTGAGCGCCCGGACCAAGACTTCTGGAGGCCACGCACGCTCCAAGGCAAAACTGGCCACTTGGCCTGAGGCGTGTACCCCTGCATCTGTTCGACCTGCCGCCAAAACCCGCACCCTTTGACCCGTCACCGTGGCGAGGGCACGTTCCAATTCCGCTTGCACCGTGCGCCCCCGAGCCTGCACCTGCCAGCCCAGGTAGCCGGTGCCTTCGTATTGCACAACGAGCCGATACCGCATGTGCGTTTTACAGGTAGTCCCGCACGAGCAGCTCGGCAATTTGTACGGCGTTGGTCGCCGATCCTTTTCGCGTGTTGTCGAGGGCCACCCACAGATGCACGCCGGGCACGTCGGGATCTACCCCCACGCACGCAACGTGAGTGGCGTCACTTCCAACTACCGTAGCCGGGGTCGGCAACGGGAAAGCTGCTTCCGTTGTTGCCTCGGAAGACTCGACCAGGAGTAGCCCTGGTGCGGTACGGAGTTGCTGCAGCACTGCCGCGAAATCGACCTTCGTGCTCCACCCAACACTCACCGTCATCGCTAAGCCGAAGAACACCGGAACCTGCACTCGGCTAAGCTCGACCGGTAATGTGGGGGCTTCCAAGACCTGCCGCAGGTGTTGCACCGCCTCTTCCGCGTCGCTCGACGCTCTTCCAAAACCGGTCGCCCAGCTTCCGACCGGACAAACATTGAATGCCACCCGCTGCGGGAACGCATCCGATGGTTCCGGTTCTGCGCCGCTCAACAGGCTCCGTACCTCTCGCTCCAAAAGTTCCACTCCCGTCCGGCCCGCAAGCGATACAGGCTCGAGCACCGTGGCAGCAACCCGTGCCAGGCCAGCAAGTTGCCTTAACGGGTGTAACACAACAGCCAACGCAACCGCTGTGGGGTGCGGACTAGCCACGCAGCGGCTTTCCCGTGCCGTTGCCAAGACGCGGGCGTTGACTTCAGGCACAACCATGGGCACCGCTTCCGACTCGCCCCGACAGGTACTAGCGTCGATCACAAAAGCCCCGGCCGCCACAGCACGTTGCCTCCAGGGCCGCGCAACGGCCGGCGGAGAGGCGAGAAACACGATGTCCGTGCCTGAAAGCTCCGTATCCGCGGCGAGTTCCTCCACGGCTGTATCGGCACCCTCGATCTCTTGCCCCAAAGAGGCTCGGGTGGCGAAGAGGCGCATGCGTCCGAGCGGAAACCCCCGCTCCGCCAAAACGGCGACGATTTCCCGGCCAACGATGCCCGTAGCCCCAATGATGGCAACGTCGTACGCGGCTTTTTTCATGCTCCCGGCTTCACGGCCGCTAGTGCATCGACCACCGCCGTGCCCATTTCCTCGCAACCAACCACCGAGCACCCCGGTTGGGCGATATCACCCGTGCGCAGGCCCTGGGACAGAACGTTGGCCACGGCGACCTCGATCGCACGCGCCGCTTCGTTCTGACCAAAGGAGTGCCGCAACAGCATGGCGGCCGACAAAATGGCGGCGAGGGGATTCGCCTTGTTCTGACCCGCAATGTCGGGCGCGCTGCCGTGGATAGGCTCGTACAAGCCCCGTGGTAAGCCCACACGGTTCGTTGCTTCGCCCAGCGAGGCAGAAGGCAGCAATCCCATCGATCCGGCCAGCATCGAAGCCTCGTCCGTGAGAATATCGCCGAACAGGTTCTCGGTGGCGATCACGTCGAAGTCGCGCGGACGCCGAAGAAGGTGCATGGCCATGGCATCCACCAGCACATCCTCGTACGCGACCTCGGGAAATTCCCGGCGCACCTCGTGGGCAACTTCTCGCCACAAACGAGACGAGGAGAGCACGTTCGCCTTATCCACCGAGGCCAGCCGCTTGCGCCGTTGCTGTGCCAGGGTAAACGCCGTGCGCATCAAACGAGCAATTTCGTGCTCGTTGTAAACCATCGTGTCGAGCGCCTCGCGGCCACTTGGCCCGTTACGGCGCTCGCTCGGTTTTCCAAAGTAAATGCCACCCGTTAGCTCACGAACGACGACCAAATCTACTCCGCGCAGGACCTCTGGCTTCAGGGGCGATGCGTCCAGCAGCTCCGGGAACGGTTTTACAGGGCGAAGGTTGGCAAAAAGCCCCAGTTCCTTGCGCAACCCGAGAAGAGCCTGCTCCGGGCGAACGTTCGCCCGCGGGTCGTCCCACTTCGGACCACCCACCGCTCCCAAAAGGACCGCGTCGCTTTGCTTTGCGGCCTCGAGAGCGGCAGCGGGCAGGGGCTCACCCAGTTGATCAATGGCTGCCCCGCCGACCACCGCGGTGTCGAATTCTAGCGCAAAGCCGAACAACTCCGCACACCGCTCTAACACCCGCCGGGCTTGGGCGGTCACTTCCGGACCAATCCCATCCCCCGGCAAAACCAGCACCCGCACTCCCGGCCTCCACACTCTTTCCGCCGCTTACGGCTCCTCGCCAGAAATTTGGCGGTAGCGTGTACGGCGGCTTTGTATTTTGTTGAGTGCATTCACATAGGCAAGCGCACTGGCGTGCACAATGTCGGTGTGGGCTCCTTGACCGGTTGCCGTGACACCGTCGAGACTGATCAAGCACGAAACTTCTCCCATGGCATCGGTGCCACCGGTAATGGCTTTCACGGCGTAGCGCTCCAAGCGAGGTTGTACCCCTACCAGTTCCGCGATGGCCTTGAAACACGCATCCACCATGCCGTCGCCCTCGGCCGCCCCCTGTTTCACCGCGCCGTCGACGCGCAAGCGGACTTGCGCCGACGGAACACCATGCGTTGCCGCGCGCACCTCCAGTTCGAGCAGCTCCAAATAATCAGGGCCACGAACGGCTTCTTCCGTCACAATGGCCAGGATGTCTTCGTCGTATACGAACTTTTTGCGATCCGCCAATTCCTTGAATTTGGCGAACGCCTTGTTCATGTCGACGTTGTATAAATCTACGCCCAGTTGCTTCAGCCTCTCGGCAAATGCGTGCCGTCCGGAGTGCTTGCCCAGCACGAGTTTGTTGCTCGGCAAACCGATAGACTCCGGCCGCATAATTTCGTAGGTCAGTTTGTCTTTTAAGACACCGTCCTGGTGAATCCCCGCCTCGTGGGCAAACGCGTTATCTCCCACGATCGGTTTGTTCACGGGAACGACCAACCCGGTCACCTGCGACAGCAAGCGGCTTGCGGGGTAAATCTGCTCCGTGACGATGTTCGTCCGCAATTTGAAGAAGTCGCTGCGGGTGTGGATCGCCATCACCACTTCTTCGAGCGACGTGTTCCCCGCCCGCTCGCCAATGCCGTTGACGGTGCACTCCACCTGCCGTGCCCCGTTGCGCACGGCTGCAAGCGAGTTGGCCACCGCCATCCCCAAGTCATTGTGACAGTGTGCGCTCCACACCACGCGGTCGCTCCCCGGCGTGTTCGCAATTAGATACCGGAACAAAGCCCCAAATTCCTCCGGCACCGCATAACCCGTGGTGTCCGGTACATTGACGACCGTTGCTCCACAACGGATCACTTCGCCAAACACTTGAACCAAGTAGTCCGGGTCGGACCGCGATGCGTCTTCAGCGGAGAATTCCACGTAGTCCAAATACTTGCGGCAGTATTCCACAGCCCAGCAGGCAGCGTCGATCACCTCTTGCCTGGTCATCATGAGCTTGCGCTCGAGGTGCAAATCCGAAGTGGCAATGAACACGTGGATTCCTGGGTTCCGCGCCTTTTCGACCGCCCGAATGGCTTGCACCATGTCGTTCTCCTTGGTGCGCGCCAAGCTCAGGACGACCGGGCGCGTAACGGTAGCGGCCACTCTGGCCACGGCTTCGAAGTCACCAGGCGAAGAGGCCGCAAACCCTGCCTCGATGACGTCTACTCCCAACCGTTCCAGTTGCCGCGCCACCAGCACTTTTTCTTCCACGTTCATGCTGGCACCCGGCGATTGTTCTCCGTCGCGCAGCGTGGTGTCAAAGATCCTCACGACGTCCGGATCGTATTTCATCGTTCATTACTCCCTTCTATTTTTCTACGGTCTCCAAAGCCTCCGAACCGAAGCGCAACGGGAGGGAGTTGCCCGCAGCGCAAATAAAAACGCCACGGGCAGCGTCTCCCGCCCGTGGCGTCCAGCGGTTCGGTGATACCAATCACGTCCCCGCAGACGCACCGGGCGGGCAGCGAAGCAGCAGCTCGCTAAGAAGCCCCAAAACCGGAATGTTGCGGGTAACGTTGTTGCTGTTCATGCGCGGTGTTGGGAACTAAACGAGCGCTGTCACCTTGTCAAGCGATTTGTTTCGAGATCCCGTTTGGTTTGTTGGCTGGCCACGCGAACCGGGGAAGCAACGGGTAAACGGCGCCGTGCCCTCAATCGGTTTGCCACGCTTTCCATTCTTTCCCTCGGCAGCGGCTCCGACCCTTGCCTCAGCAAGGCTCGGCACGAGGTCGCCTCGGAGTAGAGCTTGGCACAACTCGTCTGCTCGTCCGCCGCCTCTCTCCCACGACGTTACGCAGACAACCTCGAAGCCCACGAACCTACTGTTGGAACCAGCGGTGCTTCGGCTAACACGGGGGCTGGTTCGAACACACGAGCGTTGTTACAGCCCCACCCCATGATTAACATTCGAGTGCGAGAGCAGCTTTACTCCGGGCGGCACGGTCACGACTTTCCCCCTCTGGATCCCCAAATGGCCCGCGCAATCGCGGCTCGCTTTAACGAGGACAACCGCTTTTTCCCCTCCCTTCTCGGGCTTCGGGTGGTGGAGCTACGCACCGGCTATGCGCGGCTGGAAGTGGAAAACCGCACGCAACTTATGCAACCTGCGGGGGTGATGCACGGGGGCGCCAGCTTTGGTCTTGCCGACACCGCCGTGGCTGCCGCACTGGCAACGCTTTACGAAGTTGGCACTTTGTTCCTCACCATCGAGATGAAAATGAACTACCTCGAGCCCATTCCCGCGGGCTTGGTGGTAGCAGAAGCCTTTGTGCTTCGCTCGAGCAAGCGCAGTGCTTACGCCGAAGTGGACGTGTGGGCTCAGGGCCAGTTAGCTGGCCGCGCCACTACCACGTACATGATTCGGCCTCCTCAGGCTGGCGCATAAGACAGCAGAGGCGGCTGCGCACGAAGGGCGCGATCTTTCGGCCTGGGGAGCTTGAACTCACCGGTACCGGTTCACTCGTGCGCCGTAGGACGGTGGACTTCTCCTGCGCGCTGTGGCTAAACGGCGCCAGTGAAGGCTCGAGCGAAAGGAAGTCACATGGCAGCACGGAAGCCCTTTGGTCTGCTCGTCGGGATGCTTTGCCTCTGGAACTCCCTGAGCGCTTGTGGCGGCGGGGGCAATGGTGGTCCCGCCGTTACTCCGAGCACTCCAACGCGTACTCCGACCCGCACACTCAGACCGGGAGAGCCCACCTTTACGCCAACGCGCACCGTGCCGCCGCCTTCGCCGACGCCGACCCCGACTCCCGTGGAGGTTGTGCCTGGAACCCGGGGAATTGTCGACACGGTTCGCCTCGCCCCTCCGGGGGCACTTGTGGCTGTACCTGCGGGAGTGTACGGGCCGTTTCGCTTGACTGCCGCGGATTTAAACGGACCGGTTCGGATTGTCGCCGACATCACCGGACAACTTACGGGATCCGCGGCTGGTGAGGTGGTGGTCAATGCCAACGGCGGCGCCACGGCGGTCACGCTCGACGGAGTAACCGGGGTCACCCTCGAAGGATTTACCCTGCGCAGCGCCGCACGCGCCGCAATCGAAGTGCGCGACAGCAGCGACGTCACGCTCCTGAGCTTGGTAGTGCGCGAGAACGGGCGCGACGGAGTGAGAGTGCTTCAGAGCAGCGGGGTCCGTATTTGGAACAACCTGCTGTGGCGCAACGCGGGCGCTGGGGTTGCGTTGCTCAACTCGTCTGGCATCGCGGTGGTAAACAACACCTTTTACGGTAACCGCGGCAGCGGTGTCGTCATCGGATCACCTGACCTCCCGAGCAGCAATGTCCTGGCACGCAACAACATTTTTGTCGCAAATGCGCCGTTCGGAATCTTGGTGGACCCAGCCTCTACCGATTTTGACGGCAACTTCAATCTCAATCGGGATGGGTATGGCAACACGGCTGCAGGGCCAAACGATCTAAACGTCGATCCGTTCTGGCTAGACCCGAACAACCCGGACAGGTTACGGATCCCAGGCACCGACGACGAGTGCCGGGGCGGTAGTGCGATTATGGATGCCGGCGACCCTGACACCGATCCGGAACTGGTTGCCATCTTGGCGCAGCGGACCACACAAACGGACAACAAACCCGATTGCACTGGCGTGGGATGTTGTCCTCCGGGTTGCTTTCCAGGCAGTGAGGTGGAGTGTGTTCGGGTAGGCAAGGTCGACCTTGGCTACCATTATCCAATTCGGTAACACGCTGACGCCTTCGAACATCCTGCGGGCGGTCTACCCCAGGCAACACGCGGGACAACTCGAACCACACGCCCACGTGAGATTCGTGAGGTAGCTCGTGCCAAAGCGAAGAAAGAACATGCAGGCGCGTAAAAACACTGGCGCCACGGTCAGTTACCAAGGCCAGCTCTGGCAGATGGCCGACGCGCTGCGCGGCAGCATGGATGCTGCCGAATACAAGCACGTGGTGCAAGGTCGCATCTTGCTCAAGTGCCTTTCCGACGCATTCGAGGAACGACAGGCCCAGCTCGAAGCCGAACGCTCGAAGGGTGCGGGCCCCGAAAATCCCAACGAGTGCCATGCGGTCAACATCTTCTTTTGGGTGCCACGGGAGGGGCGGCGGGAGGAACTCAGGACCCGCCCGCGCCAGTCTAATATCAGTCAGTTCGTGCGCGCCGGGGCATCGAGAACCTGAAGGCGCTGGAGGTGGATCTATGAATCCCAAAGTGTCTATCCCGCGTGAACACATTGCAGCTTTTTGCCAAAAGCACGGAATTCGGTGGCTGGCAGTTTTTGGTTCGGCGCTCCGGGATGATTTTGGCCCCGACAGAGACATAGATATACTGGTCGAATTCGAGCCAGATCGCATCCCAACACTCTTTGATCTAGCCGGTATGGAGCACGAACTTTCTGCTTTGCTCGGCGGCAGGAAGGTAGACTTGCGACCCCCAGGCGACCTAAGCCGTTACTTTCGCCGCCAAGTGATGGAAGAAGCCGAGGTGCAATATGCGGCCCCATGACCGCATCCGTCTTCAACACATGTTGGATGCGGCCGAGCAGGCCCGTATCTTTGTTCACAACAAAAGCCGCGCGGACCTCGATCAAGACCTTCAGTTGGTTTGGGCGCTTACGAAAGCCATCGAGATTATCGGTGAAGCTGCCCACCAAGTCAGCGCCGAGACAAAGGCCCAGTTGAGGGACATTCCCTGGGAGAAAATAACGGGGATGCGACACCAATTGGTCCACGCTTCTTTCGATATTGACCTGGACATTCTCTGGAAGACCGTGCAGGACGGGCTGCCACCGCTGATTGCTGCTCTTGAAAAGAATGTCGAATCGCCTGCACGTCACTCCGGCAGCGGTTCAAGGGTAATTTCAATTGGGCTGCGCTGGAAAGCTATCTCGGCCCACCAATTGTCCCTAACCTCGAGGAGCCAGCATACGACCGTTGAGCAACTGTTGAGAAAGAAACGGGAGGAAAGCCTCAAGATCGCTGCCAAGCACGGCGCTCGGAACGCCGACGTCTTTGGCTCCACGGCCCGCGGCAAAGCCGACGAAAAAAAGCGATATCGATCTCCTGGTGGAATTCGAGCACGGACACCGCCTGCTTGACCACGCGGCGCTGTGGCTCGAACCGGATCAACTGCTTGGCTGTGAGGTAGACGCGGTGAGCAATCGCCGCATCAAGCCGCGCATTCGAGATCGGGTGTTGAACGAGGCGGTATCACGATGAGAGACCCCAAGGGGGGCCCGCGACACATCCCGGACACCATTGCTCGGTTCGAGCGCTACACGACCCGCGGCTGCAAGGTGCTTGCGCGGGAGAGGTGATCCAGTTCTGAATCTTTCTCCACCTTGAGGTCATCGACAAGGCCGCGGGATACCTCGCCCGGGTCTTCTCCAACACACCCGGATGTGCCGTGGCGCCACATCGCAGCCATGCCCAATGTGCTGGTACGCGAATGCTCCGGAGTCGACCCTACGACCCGTGGTGGGTGAAGGATGCCGGCAGGAACGGTTTTCACCGGCAAGGGGGTCATAACACCTCGACACGTTCGGCCGAGGCTTGCCTCGCCTCACACGACATCCGTCTGCAAGGGTACGATTGTTCCCAAACGGGCGCGTATTTCATCACCATCTGCACGCAAGATCGCGCATGCCTGTTCGGCAAGCGGTAGGGGCGGGTTTGAAACCCGCCCACCGATGTTTCGGGCTGGTTTGAA
>FMJZ01000516.1_pt1 | contig 29289 bp, 30 predicted proteins | sample 1987881 | NCBI WGS metagenome assembly FMJZ01 (sample SAMEA4378227, study PRJEB15110) | soil metagenome | biome: soil; feature: Field; material: Soil | place: India | collected 2015-03-11 | depth 0 m
TCACTGGTGAGGGAGGGAATCAGCGTACAGTGGCCGTGGGCATTAAAGCGCCAACCATGGTAGGGGCACTCCACCTCTTCCCCATCAAAGCGACCATAGTGCAGGGGAACACCACGGTGGGGGCAAAGATTGCGCAGGGCAAAGGGTTTACCCGAGGTGGTACGACAAAATAGGATGGGTTCCCCCAGGAGTACTTTGGCTTGAGACTGACGCGGCTTGAGGTCAGTAGCTGGCAGACCATAGTACCAGATATTGCGCAAGAAACCCCTACCCTCATGGAGGGAGAATGAAGTGCTGCTGGAGTTCATAACGAGACTCTACCAGATGCTCCACAGTTATTTTCTAAGTTACGCCGAAGCAGCCGTCAAGTCAGTTACATACCGCAGCAAGATTCCCTTCTGGCCAATAATGAACCCTTGATCGGGACTAAAGAAAAGAATTTTATAAAAGTTGGAGGGGACTTTTTTTACATCCACATCCTGCTGCCACGTTTGGCCGCCATCTTGGCTACAGAGCAGTACGCCAGCACCCCCTGCCAGCCATACTTCATTGGGTGTGCGGTAGGCCAGATCGAGGAAGCCAACGCTATTGCGACGCAGGGGACTCAGGAGTTCTCCCCAATTTTCGGAATTGTCTGGATCAGAGAAGGCAATTTTACCGCCATTGACAATCATCCAGAGCCGACCATCGGGGGTAAAGCCCATATTGTGGACACGGCGCGAGGTGGTACGATTGTGGGGTTCCCAAGCGATTTGTCCCGGTTCCCATGTGGAATAAAAGCTCCCCCGCGAGGAGACAGCCACATACTTACCAGAGGGCGAACGATTGAGGTTGCGCATGACCCCAATAGCTTCTTGGACTAATGCTTGCCAGTTTTTGCCACTATCTTTGGTACGGTAAATGGCGCCTACATCGGTCATCATTTCCGCAGCGCCATTGCCGAGGGCTTTGATCAGGCGGGGTGAGCCGGGAAGTTTGGGATTGAGGGGAATTTGACTCCAAGATTGGCCACCATCGGTCGTGTGCAGCAGAATGGGTGGCTCACCGACAATCCAGCCCTCGTTCCCCTGGAAGCTAACGCTGTTGAAGCGATAGTCGGGATTATCTAAAACCAGCGTGCGGGGTTCCCAAGTTTGACCACCGTCGCGAGTTTCCATCAGTGTGGCATTGGCACCCACCAACCAACCGTGATTCCGGTCAATAAAGCTCATATCGAGAATGGTTGAGGTTGTTGGTAGTTGGATGGCTTCCCAAGGGTTGTAGTCTAAGGCGGGGATGGCAAGGGCAGGGGTACTCAGGCTCACCCAGAGGACAACGGTCACTAGTAGCCAATGCAGGAACTGGATGCCTTTCATTTTTTGCCAATAAGTGTCAATTTGTTTAGCGAACATTATAGAAACTCAGTAGAAAAAGAACGGCAAGGGCAAGACCACCAAAAATGAGGATATTTTTTTGGCCGGGGGTGAGGCGATTCACACCCAAGCCGTAGTTCAGATTTTCCTTGAAGCCTGAGGGAGATCCCACAGGTCCAATGTTGCTAAATTGCTTTTTCGGAGCACTGCACACTGGACACCGCCAGTTCACGGGGAGATCAGCAAAGGCTGTCCCTGGCGGAATCGAGCGATTCTCGTCTCCCTTCGAGGGTTCATAGATGTAGCCGCAGGCACGGCACTCAAACCGATCTAAGGGTGCAACATCAGGGGTTTCGGCGGTCATACCTCAGAAATTTTTAAGATTTGCGACATACATCTTAATACTACGGGATTTAGGGGCGTTTCTTGTGATGAAGACAGGGGGGTTTTCAAGACAATACTGCGAAACCCTAAGACATGTAACGAAAGATCAGACCTTTGCAACATAAATATAAAGAAAAGATTAGGAAAGCTGCCTCTGCCAAGAAGTGATGCCATGATAAGGGTATTCAATTGAGGTCAGCCTATATAGACCTTAACCTTAAATCTCCTTTAATATTCCGTAAAATGCTGGCTTCCATATCACCGAGGGAGGCTGGCATTTTACTTTTAGGGGTAGAATAGAGACTTGCGCTTTCTACGGGTCGCCTGTGACTCCCACGTTGTGTTGGCACTATCCACCGCTCCAAGCAGGAATTCTCTGTCGGCGCTATCAGCGATTTTTTGCTGAGATTGAGTTGACCTCTGGCGATCGCATCACAGCCCACTGCCCGAATACAGGGCCCATGACAGGAATTTGCCAAGTGGGTGCCCCTGTCCAGGTCTCCTACCATGCGGATCCCAAGCGCAAGCTGGCCTATACCTGGGAAATGATTTTTGTTGATGGCACATGGGTAGGGGTAAATACGAGTCTCCCGAACCGGGTGATTGCTGCGGCATTGGCGGCAGGCATCCTACCGGAACTGGCTGGGTACGGCACTCAGCAACGAGAGGTGGCCTATGGTCAAGAGCGTAGCCGCATTGACTTTTACTTGACGGATCATCCCCAACAGCCCCCTGCCTATGTTGAAGTGAAAAATACCACTTGGGCGCAAGGGAGCTTAGCCCTGTTTCCTGATACAGTGACCACCCGAGGCCAAAAGCATCTGCGGGAACTGCAATGGCTACGGCAAACTCAGCCAGACACTCGTGTGTGTATACTCTACTTCATCAATCGCGGTGATTGCGATCGCTTTGCACCGGGGGACAGTGCCGATCCCACCTATGGACAACTCTTACGCGCCGCCTACAACCAAGGGGTAGAAATTCTGCCCTATCGTTTTACCATTGAGCCAAGGGGCATTCAGTTCTTGGGAACGGCCAAATTGGTCCTCTAGGACACTTGAGTGAGTTCAATCAGATTGCCATCGGGATCCGCGACAAAGATTGCGGCTCGTCCTGAGGCACTGCGCTGCAACGGAATTTGGGCTGTGGCTAGGCGTTGTTCGAGACTGGCTAAATCAGTTACGCCAAGGGCAAAGTGGGGGTTACGTCCCCACCGCTCATCTTGACAGGGATCGACCACCTTCTCCGCTGGGATGAGATGAATTTGCACCGTACCGATTTGATACCAACGGCCGGGAAATTTCAGGGGGCGATCAACGGGGCTAAGACCCAGCAACCCTTCATAGAAGGCAGCAGCTCGCTCCAAATCCGTGACGTTAATGGCAACGTGGAGAAAGACCATCAGGAATTGGCGGGTTGCGTCACTCCTAAGCGAATTTCTGAGCAGAAGGAGGCCATACTAAAGCCACCAAAGCGCTTGAGAATACTGGTGCGCAGGCGTAGATTGGGGCTGGCAAACCAAAGGCGCTCTTCGGAATACATCGTTTCATATTCGGTAATTAATGTCAGGGCACCATCACTGCCCATACTGAAACGACCGGCAACCGGTGCTTTTTCGGCATAGCCCATTTCCCGCAGGAGCTTGCCTTCCATCCGCGACCCCTGATCCATGATCGGCACCAGTACCGTTGAACCTTCATGCTTCTCGCTGTCCCATTCCATCGTGCCGTCCCAACTGACCCGTGCACCGCACACTGCCCAAGCGGGATCCATCTCATATTGCTGACACAGGGCAATGACCGCAGGATCATCCACAGACAGTAATTCAATGGTTAACTGAGACTTGCCTGACTCGGTTTGCTTAAAGGCCAAGTGATGACTGGTACGTTGGGAAAACCAGCGGCCAGCACTTTGGGCAAAAAAGTCGCGGATGTCCATACCTATGCACACTGTGTAATGGGGACAAGGTTGGTATTTTTGAGTCTTTTTTTAGGGTACACCGTCTCTTCGATTCCTTCCAAACGATCGCGCTGAGGAAAGATGCAGTCAAAGATTAACAGTGTAACAATATGTAAACGAGTTTAAGATTTAAGATAGAAGTAGGTCGCCCTCATCAATCCCTATGCTGCACTCAAATTTACCTGAACCTCAACTACTTAAGGTCTTGCTGGAGCCGCTACTTGAAGATTTTCAGTACTGGTTCACGCGATCGCGATCGCTGTTGCAGACAGAAGTGATTCCCTTCTTGACCGTGGCGGAACAGCAGACACTCCTTGAACGGGTGGAGACCGCTCTCAACGATGTGATTGCTACCCAAAGCCTCTTTCGGGCAACGGACGGCCAAGTGGGGGTTGATACACAGGTACTCATGCAGTGGCATACGCTCTTGATGGAGTGCTGGCAGGTTGCCCACCACTATCGCTTATCCAAATCTTGTGACGCTTAAACCATTCTCAGCGCTTGGCTCGGAGGTGCTTTCTTCATGTTGCAGTTGATTTATATTGTTGCCTTTACGGTCTTGGCACTACTGGCGATGGCTAATCTGATTCGTAGTTTGTTGACCCTCGGCATTGAATCACAACGGCAACTTTCACCGCCACGGGTGACCCATCCCGAACTCTTGGATAGCGATGGCCACGTGATTGATGAACCCCTGTTGGTGATGCGCTCTCTCAGTGTGGAGGATGCCCGTGCTCAACTGGATGCGATCTACCGCGAATCCCCCAGCTACGGTGACGACGCCTGTGGAGAAACCCAAGCCTAAATTCTTAGGCTCCTATGGGCAGTTCCTGAGCCGCTGGTTTCAGGTGGATGCAACGGCGCTGGCGGAGGTCTTGGCTAGGGCACGGCAGGAGTTACCGGCAACGGAAGTCTTGCTGATTGGCAAACCCCAATCGGGGAAAAGTTCGATTGTGCGGGCAATGACGGGTGCCGATGCCAGTATTGTCGGGGCGGGGTTTCGTCCCCATACTCGGCAAACACAGCGCTATGACTATCCCACGGCTGAACTGCCACTGCTCACCTTCACGGATACGGTGGGCTTGGGGGAAACGCCAGAGCAAACGGCTGAGGTAGTGGCGGAATTGGATCACCTGTTGCAGCAAAGTCAACGGGCGCGGGTAATTATTTTGACGGTCAAGGTAACGGATTTTGCGGGCGATCGCCTGCACCAAGTGGCAAAGGCGCTTAAGAAAGCCCATCCAGAGATTCCCTTTATTTTGGCCATTACCTGTCTCCACGAGTTATATCCCCCGCATCAAGAAAATCATCCCCCCTACCCCCCAGAGGTTCCCGAGGTTAACTTGGCGATCGCCGGCCTGAAGGAACGCTTTGCCGACATTAGCGATCGCGTCATTCCCCTTGACTTTACGTTGGAGGAAGACGGCTACACCCCTGTTTTTTATGGCTTTGAGGCCCTTGCTGCAACCCTAGAGGCGGTGCTGCCCAAAGCAGAAGCCCAATTGCTTCACCAGTTAGTCGCCCAATCCCATCTCAGTGATCAATTGGCTCCCCTCTATCGTCAAGTGGGGCGGCGTTACATTGCCCCCTTTGCAGTGATGGCGGGAACCTTGGCGGCAGTGCCTTTGCCCTTTGCCACGATGCCACTCCTTGTGGGGGTGCAGGTGGTGATGGTGGTGCTGTTGGGGCAGTTGTACGGTCAGACCCTTTCACCTTCCCAAGCCGGGGGCATCTTGACCACAATTGGTGGCGGATTTGTGGCGCGGTTGGTGGGGCAACAGTTGATTAAATTTATTCCGGGTTGGGGAGCGGTGCTCTCTGCCTCTTGGGCGGCGGCCTATACTTGGGCCTTGGGGGAAGCCGCCTGTGTCTATTTTGGCGACCTGATGGGGGGCAAAACCCCCGATTCGCAGCGCATTCAGCAGGTACTCCAAGAAACATTGGCAACCGCACATTTACGCTTGCGACAAAGTGAGAGCTAAACCAAGCCATCGTTTTGAGGAGCGTTGGCCCTCAGGGAGCCATCGGCCTGCCAGCGCACTTCTCCTACTTCTCCAACCACAAAATAGGGAATTTGTTTCTGCTTTAGGTAGCTGGCGATCGCGGGCTCAAGGGCGTTGCGACTAAGAATGACACTGCGCGGCTTGACAATCTCAAAGAGGCGTGGTGTTAATTTGCGCCCCCACCACCAGAGAACTTGCGGTGGCTCCACGGGCGTCACGGCCAGCCAATCGGTTTGAGCGGCATCGCGACTCGGATCACTGACAAAGAGCCACTGGGTATTGCCCATCTCCAAGGTCAAGATAGCTGGATCCGCCCGCAGGACAGTAATTTTCACCTGACCCAGTTGAACGGGTTGCCGCAGAGGTAGCGATTGATGGGGCACCTTGAGGGTGGTCAACATTTCCCGGTAGGCAGGATCACTCTTGGCCGTTGGCACATCCGTAAACTGGCGAATTGGGGTGATCCCATGAATGTCGCGCCAGCCCTGTTGTTGACGGTACTGGCGATCGCTGGCCACCGCCCAATCAATGCGGTTAATGCCCTCTTGAGCCAAGAAAGCCGTTAGCCCTTGGGAATCCCCCCCATTAATGACGACTGTCCCCGCTGGTTGCTGAATCACCAGTGTCGGAACCTGTGTATTGGCAAGAACCGTAGCTTGAAAGAGGGTGTTTTGGCGCAGAATAAAGGGCACTAGAACAAGAGTGACACCAAGGGTAAACAGCAAAAACCAGCGGCGCCGCCAGCGAGGACTCAGCCACACAAGGACGATCAGGCCATAGAGAACAACAACTTGGAACCAACCCAAACTGCCGAGGGCGATCGTTGCCCCCGGCCACTGACCGATGGTTTGAATCAGCCACAGGAGGAAGGCTGTGGGGTAGTAGAGGAGCCAAGCAAGAGCCGAGCCCACAGGCGGAATGAGGAGGCCGACCATTGCACTGATGAAGCCGCCAACCGTCAAGAAAACCAGGGGCAAATTGGCAACGACATTGGCCAGCAGACCATACACCGGAAAAATACCGAAGATTGCTAAAGAGAGGGGAAGTACCCAAAGGGTGGCGGCGAGGGGCACCGCAACAAGGTTACGCAGGGGCGCTGGCAACCAATCGAGGCGATCGCTAATCGGTTGAGCACTGACAATTAGACCCAATGTCGCTAGGAAGCTTAACTGGAAGCCAATGTCCTCAATCCACAGGGGATTGTAGATCAGCATGGCAGTGGCGATCGCCAGCAGAATCACGAGGGGTTGTCCCTTTTGGCCATTCACTAAAGCCACTAACCCCGCCAAACCCATCAACACAGCGCGAATTGCTGAGGGGGCAAACCCACTCAAACAGGCAAAGAGCACCAAGACCCCAGCCCCCAAACCATAGCGCCACTGCTGCGGCAACAAACGCGCCACCGCCAAGACAACCGCTAACAGAATCGCCGTATGAAACCCCGACGCCGCCAAGGCATGGGATAGCCCCACCCGCCGAAAGCTGTCGCGCACCTCAAAGGGAATGGCTACCGCGCGGTTCCCTAACACCATTGCCGAGACCACAGCACCATAGCGATCGCCCAACCCTTGGGCATGGACTTGGACAATTCGCTGCCGCAGTGCCCACAGCCCCCAGGGCGATCCCCGATCCAAAATCGTGACCTTATTGCCTGCTAAGCCGGCAAAGGTATGCTGCAACTGAAGTTGCTGCCGAAAGTTAAAGGCACGAAAAAACTCACTGCCCCCCCCACGAGGCAGATAGAGCCGCCCCGAAATCTGGATCCGTTGGCTGGGATGTAGCTTTGCCCCTTCCTCGGCTGGCAGCGTCACATAGAGGCGGCCACTGGCTCTCCCTTGCAGCACCCCACTTTGGGCAGATACCTGACTGAGATTTTGATAGCGCTCCACTCCTAGGAAAAAGCGTAGTCGCCCAGCGCGATTAGGTAGTGGTGTGGTTTCAACACGCCCCTCGACGAGCACCGTTGGCGGTAGATTCAACGCCCCAAGACGCGGCACTAACCTGCTGATGTCATTCACCCCCGGCTGGGGCGTGCGCAGCCACACATAGGCCACTGCCAAGAGGGCAACCCCGCTGGCGATCGCAAAACTTTGACTCGAAGGCAGGTGCAGCCGAATCTTGCCGCCCCAACGACGCCCCCCATAGAGGATTCCCCCCACGACCAAGACCCCCAGCCACCCCCACTGAAAAAGACTGAAAATGCACCCCGTAATAAAGGCGATCGCCCAGAGAATTCCATCCGCCTTGGTAACGCTGAACATGGCCTTGTTGGGGTTGGCGTCCAGTGAAGAGACTGAGAAAAAAACTTTAAGACGGCACCATGCTATAGGATAAAGGGCTTTAGAACCAACTCAAATTTTAACCTACGTCATGCCAACACTAAGGGGCACCCGCGTCTTTTTTTCGGCGTCAATGGTCACCTCTTTAGGACGGCAGCGCACGACACTAACCTCAAGTCCCTCTGCGCCCTCAGCCTTCAAATCCTCAATGTAGCCATCCTTCTCTTTTTCCGCCTCCATGAGCGTCAGAAAAGGGCCAAAGTAGTAGGTGCAGGGGGGGGTTTTCGTTTCTATCTTGACCCACCATGCCAGACCCATTCCATTGACGAGATCGGCGAGCCAGCTTGTAAAACCTGTATTATTATCTCTAAACATTGACAGTATTCCTCCGAGACTTGCCAAATTGCCCCAACCAATCAATACATCTTTTGGTTTGCTCTCTATTTGTGTATAGCCGATCCCCCCCTAAATGTGTATGGCGAAACTTCCAAACCATCAATTGTCATATTTATTTACATCAAGACTTCCCACGAGGATTAAGATCGCTGATTCAAGCCTGACGCTGAAGGTAAACGCAGTGGCGCTGGGCATGGCTCAAGGGGGTCGTGAATGCCTGAAGATCCAGTCGTTGACTGCGGTACCGCGGCAAGAGGGTCTCTAAATGCTGGGTATCCTCGTTGCTCCATTGGCCTCGGTACAGGACTAAAACGCCCCCCGATCGCAATAGGGGCAAGCCATAGGCACAACAACGAGCGACATCACCGACGGCTCGAATCAAGGCCAAATCATACCGGCGCTCATGGGCTTCTGCCCGTCCCCATTGCGGGTGAATGTTGGCTAAACCAACGGTTGAAGGGAGAGAGTGCAAAAACTTGACTTTCTTTTGGGTTGCTTCAAGGAGCGTCACTGACCAATCGGGGCGGGCGATCGCCACCGGTACCCCCGGAAAACCACCGCCACTGCCAATATCAATGACCTGTTGAATCTTGGTGCCTCCCAGCGTGCCCCCAGTAGGCTGAAGCCAGGGCAAAATCCCCCGCAATGAATCCCAGAGGTGCTTCTCCCAAAACTCAGTGACTGCCGTAATCCGCGTCAAGTTGATCCCTTGGTTGGCTGCGAGGATTGCCCCATAGAAGCGTTCGAACTGTTCCTGCTGTTGGGGTGTGGGTTGCCACTGGAGTGTCTCCTGCCAAGGGAATTGCTCAAGCAATAACGGACTAGGACTCGCCATCACCACCACTGGGCAACTCTTTCTTTGCCGTTAGCACCTCCCACGCAGCCTTGAGTCGCTCCTCAAAATCCTTGACATGGCTGGAGACAGTATCAGCATTCGACTTCAGCTCTGCGATCGCTGTTTCAAGGGCTTTTTGGACATCCGCCGGTAGGGCTTTGAGTTGAGCAGTTGCAAACCGTTGCAGCGCGGCAATGAGAGCTTTTGCCGCTTCGGTGACTTCTTCTGGACTGACGGCTTCTGTTTCAGGTTCGGGCGTCGGGGACTCTGGTGGTTCGGTGACCTCTTCTGGACTGACGGCTTCTGTTTCAGGTTCGGGCGTCGGAGACTCTGGTGGCGAAACTTGTTTTTCGGACATAGGGCAATGCTCCCAAGTGAGTACTCAACAACCTTAGCAATTATTTTGTGTTGTGCGCCCCAGAAAAGGGGTGTACCCCTACCTTAGCAGATGCCTCTTTAGAGTGCTCTAACCCCCCAAAGATTAAAGTCAAGCCCCGCCCCGTTGGGCAGGGAAGATGCAATACGCTAGAAGCTAAAGGTTGTCCGTACCACGCCGAGGACGATTGGGGCATTATTACTATTGCTGTTGGGGTTGACCAAAGCAATGACCCCCGGTGTGATCGAGAGATTCCGCGAAATGGGAATGCGGTATAACCCCTCAATGTGGTAGGAGTTAAACGTCGCGTTGGGGGCACCTATCACATTGCGGACGCTAATGGTCTGTGGGGGTTGGCCGACAATCAAACCCAGAACATCGCCCTTGCGCCAGATGTCCGGTACCGCAAAAGTGGCTGCCCAGTTCAAAACCTCCGCTTCTGGCCGGGATCCAATGAAGTTTTGCCCTTGATAGACATTGGAGTAGCCGACCCAACCGGCGATATTGAACTTCGGAATCGGGCGATAGGTAAACTGAAAGCCAAAGTTATCAGCTGCTGCGTTGGCATTACTACCAATTGGGTTATCAGCGGATCCGGCAAAACCATTGCTTCCGGTGCCGCCGGCAACACTGGTACCAAAGGAGCGCACGTAGGTCAATCCGAGGGCTAAGTTCTTCACCGGTCGCCAATCCAATTGAGCAAGGGCTGCATAGGCTCCCCCGATCAAACCATTGGTATTCGGGGTGTTACGGTTGGGATTGTTGGCATTCGGTGCTTGATAGCCAAGATTGAGGATGAGGCTCGTGCCTTGCTCTTTATTTTCGAGGAGTGTGTAACGCAGGGTTAGACCGGCACTGTTACCGCCACCGAAGCGATAGAGGGGGTTAAAGCGACCAAACCGGCTAATGGCTCCCGTTTCATCGGACTGCAAGAGGGGGTTAAAGGTGAAGACATTCTTATCAAAGTTCCCTGCTGCGGCGTCAAAGGCAAGGAACAGGCGGTTGGTCAGAGGGGTGCGGTAGTAGAGGTCATCAATGGCGAATTGGCCTCCAGTGTTGGTGTCGTAGCTGAGGCGTGCCATGTTGGTACCGGTAACGGTTCCGTAGTTAGGCATATTGGCCGCCTGAATGCGCACCCGCAGGACATCTTTGCCATAGAAGCTGGTGTCGAAGTTCAGCCGAGCGCGGTAGGTGGCAACGGGATTATCTTCGATGGTTGGCCCACGACCAGGAGCCGTAACGGCTCGGGTGCCCGTGAGGACATCGGACACACTAAAAATTGCTGAAGCGCGTAGTTTAGTAGTGGTGGAAAATTGGGTCGCCTCAAGGTTGGCAACGCGGCCTTCCAGATTCGTTACCCGTCCCTTGATCACGTCTAATTCCCTACTAAACTCCTCCGCTAGCCGCTGAAGGGTGGCCAAATCTTCCTTGCTCGCAAAGCGATCGCTAATCACATCGAGGCAGGCATTTAAAGCCGCAGCCATTTCAAAACGTGTCGCTGCTCGGTTGCCGCGAAAGGTGCCATCGGGATAACCGGCAATACAGCCATATTTCTCCACCAGTGACGCCAAGGCTTGATAGGCCCAGTCCGTGGGGCGCACATCCGAGAGTTGATTCACCGAGGTCACTTGCGGCATTGTCCGCTGCATTCCCAAAGACGGCTCGGGGGCAGGGAGTCGGGGAGCTTGAGCCTCTAAGTCTGCCACCGCTGGCATTTGTGCCACTGGCAAGGGTGATGTTACTGAATGAGTGGCTTGTTGCAACTCATCATCAAGAAACTCAAAAGCATCCACATTGCTCGTAGGGGGTCTATCTTGCAATTGATTTGCAGCTAGCGCCGCTGACATTCCCCAAGCAGAAGCCAAAGCCAGCCCCAGCCAGACCGCGATCGATCTCGCCATTATTCACTCCTTAATAATGATCAAAGTATCTGCAAGCCTCGATTTATAGGATATTCAAGGGCAATCGGGCGATCGTGAACAGGTAACCATCACCTGCCCCCTAGGAAAGTCAGGAGTGGATTCGCAATAAGTTCATTGAGGCTGCACAGAGAAAAACGGTTTCTTTGCTTTCTTTAGCTTGAACTACTTGCAAATAAAAGTCAACTACTTCTTGCAAATTTCTCTAAGCCAGTTCCAACGCTGCCGCACGCAAATCTTGATATGCTTTTTAGCAATTCCCTTGATCGTTGCTGCCATGTCCTACTCGCTCCGTGTTGCTGATCTGCCCGTCGGCGATCGCCCGCGTGAAAAGCTGCTCAGCCAAGGTGCGCGCTATCTAAGTTCAGCAGAACTGTTGGCGATTTTACTGGGCACCGGTCAAGGGGCTGGTAAACTCTCAGCCGTCGGCCTAGGACAATTCATCCTCAAACAGTTGGGGGAGCGCAGTGGTGACAGTAGCGATGCTGTCAGCGTTTTACGCGACATTACCCCAGAGGAATTGATGGCCATCCCCGGTGTTGGCCCCGCCAAAGCCACGACAATTCTGGCTGCTGTGGAACTGGGGAAGCGGGTCTTTCAGTCACGGCCGGGGGAGCAAACAATTATTGACAATCCAGCCCTTGCTGCTGCTGTCCTCAGTACCGATCTCATGTGGCAACCGACGGAACGCTTTGCCGTTCTCTTGCTGGATGTGCGCCATCGCCTGTTGGGGTCTCATGTCATTACGGTGGGAACCGCCACAGAAACCCTTGCCCATCCCCGCGAAATTTTCCGTGAAGCGGTGCGCCGCAATGCAAGCCGCCTGATCATTGCCCACAACCATCCCTCAGGCAATCTCTCTCCCAGTCAAGCGGATCTGGACTTAACCAAACAAATTCTGCAAGCGGGACAGCTTATGGGGATTCCAGTGCTGGATCATTTGATTCTTGGCAATGGCGATTACCAAAGTCTGCGGGAGATCACCCCCCTCTGGCAAGACGTGCCCCAAGGTGATGGTAGTGCCTAATCCTCGTCGGGTTCATTTTCCAGCAGCGCTTTTGCCTCTAGGAGTTGCTGCTTGTGGACTTCACTGACAATTGGGTAGTGCAGGTTGAGACTCGCCAACTTTTGATAAATGAAGTGAGCTACCATGAGGCGGGCAAACCACTTGCGATTGGCGGGAATAATGTGCCACGGTGCCCATTCGGTACTGGTGTAGCGAAAGACATCGGCATAGGCGTCTCGATAGTCGTCCCAGTGGGCGCGATCGCGCACGTCATCAATGGAAAATTTCCAGTTTTTTTCTGGGCGACTTATGCGCTCCAAAAAGCGTTTTTTCTGCTCTGCTTTGGAGATATTCAGGAAAAACTTGAGGATGAGAATACCATTGCGGGTTAAGTAACGTTCGTAGTGATTGATGTCCTCAAAGCGCTCTTGCCAGATGTGCTTGGTCTTGGTTTCGGGGGGAAGTTGCTGGCGATTGAGCAAATCGGGGTGTACCCGCACCACGAGAACTTCTTCGTAATAGGAGCGATTAAAAATACCAATACAGCCTCGCGCCGGCAATGCCCGATTCGCTCGCCACAAAAAGTCATGATCCAACTCCTCGGCACTGGGTGCCTTAAAGCTATAGACCTGACAGCCTTGGGGGTTAATGCCACTCATGACGTGTTTGATCGTGCTGTCTTTGCCCGCTGCATCCATCGCTTGGAAGATAATCAGCAGCGCATAGATATTCTGGGCATAGAGAACATCTTGGTAGGCGGCTAGCTTCTTAATCCCAGCGGCAAGGAGTTCTTGGGCTTCGACTTTGCTTTTGAGGCCAGCGGTATCCGCAGGATCATAGTCCTTCCAGTGAAATTTCTCCCCCACAGGAACAATGTAGCGATCGGGGTTAATTTGGTCGAGAAAGTCTTGGGGAATCATGCTCAAGAGGGGGTGCGGCAGAACTGTATCCTAGCCTACATTCTCTCGTTGCAGAAAAATCGAAATATCCCACTGTCGCGGCTATCTTTAACAAATTGTATAAGTCACAGGCAAAACAGAATTCTCTTTGTATGCTGTATCAGTAGGCGAGCGATCGCCCTCCATCGAATCATTTCCTGTCGTTTGCGTTTTGGACAGCCACCGTGGCTCCGATTAAACCTCACAAACTGGATCTCGATGCAAGTTACCCCTGCCCCTGTCGTCGCCAAGGGGAGTTGGTGCCGATCGCCCTGACGGAAGCCTTTGGCTGTCGGCGCTGTCAGCAAATTTTTGTTGTTCGTCCCGATGGCTTTTCCATTGAGCAGTTGGCCACCACCTATCCCTACAAGCGAGCGTGGTATTGGACAGGATGGCAGTGGAATCAGTTGCAGCGGGGCTTCTCAGAAAGCCATTGGTATTTTGCGATTGGCCTGAGCTTTTTTTTATTGATGCCTATTCTCCTCTGGCTGCCCTTACTTCTACAATTGTCCTTAAAACCTGAAGGGTTACTATGGATTATTGCCTCCCTGTTGATTGCACTGACACCAGCATTTTTAGTCTGGATTGTCCTGTCCCGTCGTTGAATGCGCTGCGGCCATGTTGCCTGAGCCGCTAAGGGAGGCGCGGGTCGCCAGTACACACCTCAGCCAAGTTAGCTATGCCCTCCGTCAGAACGTTCTTAAGCGATTGATTGAGGAGCTAGCAACAGCAGAACCCCTCCTATTGGAGCAAAATACCCTCGATCTTGAATCCAGCCGCGATCTAGCAGTGTCTCAGATTGTTCTTGGCTGGCTGCGGCTGACCCACGAGCGCTTGCACCGTATTCGCCAGTGGCTCGAGCACCTCTACCATGCCCCAGATCCATGGCAGCAACCATTGCCAACGCGACCCGATCGGTTTCAGTATGCCGTTCCCCTAGGGGTAGTGGCCTTGGTTTATGAAGGGCTACCCACTTTAAGTTTGATGCTGGCGGGCATGGCTCTCAAAACAGGAAATGCCCTTGTGCTCTGGAGTGGTGAAAGTAGCCGCTATACTGCTGGGGCGATCGCGAGTCTCATCGAGGCCGTCCTCAGTAAAACCAGTCTGCCCAAAGCCGCCATTCAAACCCTCTCCTTGAGTCCAGCCAGTTGGCTTGCAGATCCCACCGCCGTTGATTTAGCCCTTGCCTATGGCCGCTCCCGCTTTGTGGCCGAGCAGCGCGCTGCTGCTCGCTGTCCCTTCGTCGCTCTTTCCCTTGGTAATACCTATCTTGTTTGGGATGGCTCAGTATCGCCAGAGAGTGTCCTCAACTGTATTCAGCACAGCCACCAAGCCAATCCCGATCGCGCCCTTGCCATTGAAAAGGTGATTGTGCTCGGTAATGTCAATCCCTCCCATCTCGCATTCGTCATCAATGAACTCACTCAAGCGGGCTACAAGCAGGGGGTGGATGAGCACTTACACCGCAACTATCCCGAAATTCCCCTTGTGGACGCCAGTGAGTGGCCACTCCCCTATCTGGATCAACGCTTAGCATGGCACTACGAAGAGGATCTCACCGCTGCAGTGCATTGGATTCACCAGTATGGCAGCGCCGCCAGTGGGATTATTGCCAGCAGCTACGAAGACTGCCGTGCCTTTTATCAGCAGGTGCAAACGCCCCTTATCTTTGTCAATCGCCCCCCCAACTAGAGCGCTTGGATGCCTTGGCCCTTGGTGTGGCTGCAAGGGGTTTCCAGCGGGGACTCTTTGGCCTTGCGCAGTTACTGAGCATGAAGCAGGTCTATTTGTAGTGAAGTTTTAGCTGGAACTGACAGGGACAGGCGTGAGCCAGTCGCCACTGCCATTGGTTTCCACTTCCGTGAGCCAGCGCTGGTAATCGGCGACAAGGTGTTGACTGAGGCGCTGTTTAATCGTTAACAGAACACTCTTGAGTAAGCCATTGCCGGTGGCTTCGAGAATCGGGCGCGGTGTCAGATCCAAAGGCGGCGGAATATCTACCCCCACCTGCAAGTCAGCTAGACCAATCAAATCCGTACCGTTCGCCGTCGCTTGGGGAGACAAGTAACCTTCGAGGGCGAGGCGAAAGCGGCGATTGATGTAGTCGACTCCGCGAATTTCACAGCCGAGGGAGCGCAATTGTAAAGAGCCATCGCTATTGGCATGAACAGCCAAATCCACAGTGGGCTGCAAGCTGACCATGAGAAAGTTGAGGGGACGCATCTTGAGGCGAAAGCAATCGCTGCCCAAAAATTCCACTCGGGTTGGATCAGTAAGGGCATAGACAAGCCGCCGGGGTTGACGCAGGTAGTGCTGCAAGGGAGCCGTGGGTGTTTCAATACTGAGGCGGACAGATTGGCTGGCCTTAAATTCTAAGTACATGGCACACCTAGCGAACGTTGCTTCTAATGTAACGAATTATTAAGAAGATTGGTAAACGGTAAACCGAACTCGCTAATCTGCCCAGCGGGTGTGCCGCCCCAGCCAAATGACCGGGATGAGACCCACGACCACCAAGGCCAAAGCACTTAAGGCGGCTTCGGGAAGTCGCTCATCAGAGGCAAAGCGGTAAACCTGTATTGCTAGGGTATCAAAGTTAAAGGGGCGAATCACCAATGTGGCCGGCAATTCCTTCATCACATCGACAAAGACCATCAGGGCAGCGGTGAAAAGGCCGGGCACCATCAGCGGGAAGTGAACAGTGCGCAGAATATTCCAGGGCGATCGCCCCAATGTCCGCGCCACCTCATCCAAGGAAGGACGAATCTTCACTAGGCTGGCCTCAACACTGCCCAAGGAAACCGCCAAAAAGCGTACCAAGTAGGCATAGATCAGGGCTGTGATCGTGCCACTGAGAATCAAGCCCACTGCCACCCCCCACAAGTGCTCAGTGACATCATTAATGACGTTATCTAACCACCCCAAGGGCATGAGAATGCCCACCGCAATCACTGTACCGGGAATGGCATAGCCCATAGCCGCAATCTGTGTTCCCCAACGCACCCAAACCGTTGGCAGCAAGCGATGCCCATAGGCCAACAGCAGGGCAATACCCACCGCTAAAACTGCGGAGAGGGTGGCCAAAATCAGGCTGTGGCTGGCGTGTTCTAAAAATTCACGGCTGAGGTACAGTTGTTGGTAGCTGATGGCCAAGTAGAGGAGCAACCCGCCGGGGAGTAGGAGACCAAAGAACACCGGTAGGGCACAGACGAGCCAAGCTAAAGCCGCTCGCCATCCTTTGAGTACATAGGGAATGGGGCGATCGCCACCGCGATTATAATAGCGTGCCTTGCCCCGAGACCATTTTTCCACTAGCAGTAGGGCAAAAACAATGACCACCAAAACTGAGGCCAACTGCGCCGCCGCCACGCGATCGCCCATGCCAAACCAAGTGCGGTAAATCCCGACGGTAAAGGTATCAACACCAAAGTACTGAACGGTACCAAAATCATTGAGGGTTTCCATGAGGGCGAGGCTCGTACCCGCAGCGATCGCTGGCCGAGCAAGGGGCAACGCCACCGTCCAAAAACTGCGCCAAGGACTACAGCCAAGGGAACGACTGGCTTCTAAGCTACAGGTGGCCTGCTCCAAAAAGGCTACCCGCGCCAAGAGAAAGACATAGGGATAGAGAACGAGGGTGAGCAGGGCGATCGCCCCGCCTAGGGAGCGGATATTGGGAAACCAATAGTCACCGTAGCCCCAGCCCGTTAGTTCCCGCAGCCATGCCTGAATCGGACCTTCAAAGGCAAAAAACTCCGTATAGGTGTAGGCCAACACATAGGCCGGTGCCGCCAAAGGGGTCAATAGCAGCCATTGCCACCAGCGCACGCCCCAAAATTGACAGTTGGTGACCAGCCATGCCGTACTGACACCAATCACAACGACGCCTATCCCCACCCCCAACATCAACCAGAGGGAGTTCAACAAGTAGTCGGGCAAAACCGTTGTCACCAAATGCTGCCAAGTGTTACCCGTATTAACAAAGACTTGACTGAGAATGACAAGAATGGGCACGGCAATCACAAGGGCAATCAGCCACACCAGTAACTCCCAAGGTTTCAGGCGAACCCACCGAGGTAGACTTAGGGATTTCGACACGGCACGACCTCCGAAAACAGGCGCTCACTTTCTCAAAAAGACTCAAAGAATCGTCAAACTAAAATCTAGCCAAGGCGATCGCGTCATCATCGCACTGGTAGAAATGTAGTCCACCCCTGTCAAGGCCACCGCTCGCAAGGTTTCTAGGGTGATATTGCCAGAGGCTTCAATTTTAGTGTGGGGGGCTGCGGCGCGGATTATCGCCACCGCTTTGGTCATCTCTGGAATCGGCATATTGTCGAGCATGATCACCTCTACCCCCAAGGAGAGGGCTTCGCGCACCTGCTCTAGCGTCTCAGTTTCCACCTCAATGGCCAAGGGAAAGGGACTGGCTTGGCGGACTTTTTCAACCGCAGCCGTGATGCCCCCCGCTGCCACAATGTGGTTGTCCTTAATCATAATTGCATCGTCAAGGCCAAAGCGATGGTTGACACCGCCCCCCACCGCCACCGCATATTTTTCTAACAGGCGCAGTCCGGGCGTTGTTTTGCGGGTATCCACGAGTTGCGTCGGCAAGTCAGCAATTTGCTGGGCATAGGTACGGGTGAGGGTGGCAATGCCACTGAGGCGCATCAAGCAATTGAGAGCCAGCCGTTCACCCAGGAGTAAGGTTTCTAGGGGAGCTTCAATCCGAGCAACAATTGTCGGCGCCTCACAAAGGGTGCCCTCGGCCTGCTCGTAGGTAAACACTACCGCTGCTGTCAGGCGTTGGAACACCCGCTCCACAATGGGCAGACCGGCAATCACTCCCTGACTTTTGAGACGGATATGGGCTTTTCCTTGGCGATCTTGGAGATGCAGGGCTTGCGTGGTGCGATCGCCCCGACCGATGTCCTCCTGTAACCATTGATCCAAGAGGGGATCTAAGACACACCACGGCGGCAAATAGGCAGACACCCTAGGACTCATTGGAGAGCGTCACCAATGCCTGTAACTTGTCCCATGCCGCACCACTGGCCAGAATCGCCTTTGCCCGATCGACGCCTTCCCACCAATCTTGAACTGCTGCTGCCACGTAGAGGGCTAAGGCTGCATTGAGCGCCACCACCTCCTGCTGAGCCGTCGTGCCTTTTCCCTGCAGAACTTGGGTAAGAATCTCGGCATTGGTCTGGACATCTCCCCCAGCCAGAGCCCTCAGGGGCGCACTGGCGAGTCCCAAGGCTTGGGGATCGAGGACTTCTTGGCGCAGCGACTCCTCAGGGCTGCTAAACATCACGAGATCCGTCATATTGCCGAGGGTAGCTTCATCCACCCCTTCCCGACCATAGAGGACAATCCCGCGTTGGCGTCCGAGACGTTGTAGGGCGCCGGCCATGGCTTCAAGATAGCGATCGCTAAAGACACCAATGACCTGCCCCGTGGGGCGGAGCGGATTCACCAAAGGACCGAGGAGATTAAAGACGGTGCGAATTTTCAGGGTGCGGCGCAGGGGAGCGACGGCTTTCATGGCGGGATGCCAACCGGGGGCAAAGAGGAACGTAATCCCCACCTCCTTGAGTAAAAAGGCGGGATCGCCGTGGGCAAGGTTGACCCCAAGGCACTCAAGGACATCCGCTGAACCGACGCGGCTAGAGACTGAACGATTGCCGTGCTTGGCCACTTTGACGCCGGCTGCTGCTACAACAAAGGCAACCGCTGTGGAGATATTAAAGGTACCGGCGCGATCGCCCCCGGTGCCGCAGGTATCAATGAGGGGTTCAGCTAAATTTAGGGGCGCACCTGCGGACTGAGCCAATAATACATTGGCCATGCCCGTGAGTTCCTCAACCGTTAGCCCCTTGAACTGCAATGCGGTGAGAATGGCACCGGAGAGGGCATCGGGAATTTCTGCTGCCAGCCATCCTTGCATTAACTGGGTGGCCTGCTCTTGCGTCAGGGCTTGGCGATCGAGGAGTTGTTGGAGCAGGTCAGACCACATTGAACCGTGTAGGCAGAGAACCGAGACTGAATTAGACTTAATTGAGTTGTTGCTGGCGCTGGCGTGCCTGCCAATAGTGCATCGGTAAGCAAAGCAGCGAAGAGGTGGTGAGCAAAAAGGCCAAGAGTGCGGTGATGTTGCACATTTGACCTAAATCGGTGTTTTCTAATGGTACAGCGATTTGCAGACCCCGCGCACCACAATAGACGAGCCAATAGACAAAGATCATGCGCCAAAGGGTTTCACCATAGACCTCTTGGGGGGAATACTCCCGCAGGGGAAATTGTTTTTCCTCTTGATAAGCCGTGTACAAGAGCCAGCTTAAACCAATCAGAGCGGCGATCGCTGAAACAATTAAGATTCCCACTGACCAAGAAGCAGCCACTGTCATTGTCCTTTTGCACTCCTTATCATCAGCACATCGTTCCTCAGTCTAGGGGAGTCATTTGCAAGGGATGACAATTGCTAACAATTTGAAATTTTTACATCAACATAATTTACAAATGCCCTCTAGGTTCAGGTGAGCCATCACGGCTTCCGTGAGTTGATCCAGTGCGACAGACCGTTGCTCAGCGTAGTGGGGAATGGCTGTGGGTAGGGGGGGCAGTTGGCGGCGCGATCGCAACCTATTGAGCCAATAGCGGCGCCAAGCACCATTTTCCAATAGCCCATGCAGATAGGTGCCCCAAAGGGTGCCCGCTGCATTAACAAGGCCGAGTTCTGAGGCAGTAAAAAGGGGCTGCCAACCTTCGAGATCACCTGTGTATTCACTTTGGCCTTGGTGAATCTCATAGCCCACGATCGGCTCAGGACAGGGGAAATACAGCGATTGGGTTTGCTGTTGCTGAGTACATTTGCTTACCCCCAATTGCGTGTGCAGCGGCATGAGTCCCAGTCCTTCATAGGTGCCAGGGCAGCCCTCTAATCCCAGAGGATCACTGATGGTAGCACCCAAAATCTGCCAACCGCCGCAAATGCCGAGAATGGTTCCCCCTTGGGCAGCGTAGGCTTGGAGTTGCTTTGCCATTCCCGTTTCCTGTAGGACGTGGAGATCGGCAATCGTCGTTTTCGTCCCCGGCAGGATCACGGCATCGGGTTGCCCCAAGGGACGATGGGGGGCCAGAAACTCAAGGGAGACACTGGGTTCCGCCAGCAGGGGATCCACATCGGTGAAGTTGGCAATACGCGGTAGTCGAATGACTGTAATTTTCAAGTCTGCTCCTTGGCGTTGGGGACGCGGGTCCCATAGATCAAGGGAATCTTCGGCAGCATAGTGGCGCTCCAGCCATGGAATCACCCCTAAAACCGGTACCCCCGTGGTCTCCTCTAGCCATTGCACACCACTGTCAAGGAGCGATCGCTGGCCGCGAAATTTATTAATCACAATCCCCTGAATGAGCGATCGCTCAGCGGGGTCAAGAAGCATCAATGTCCCGACAATGTGGGCAAACACCCCGCCCCGATCAATATCCGCCACAAGAATCGTCGGTGCTCCAAGATAGGTGGCCACCCGCATATTCGTGAGATCGCGGTGCTTGAGATTGATTTCTGCCGGTGACCCTGCGCCTTCACACACAATCCAATCAAACCGTTGTTGGAGATCCGCCAAGGCCTCGGTAATTGCCTGCCAACCCCGCTCAAAATAGTCCCGATAGTAGTCTGCCGCTTGGGTGACCCCCGCCACTTGTCCCTTGAGAATCACTTGAGAGGTCATGTTGCCTTGGGGCTTGAGGAGAATTGGATTCATTGCCACTTCAGGTTCTATCCCTGCCGCCCAGGCCTGCATTGCTTGGGCATAGCCAATTTCGCCGCCCTCACGGGTGACGTAGGCATTCAAAGCCATATTCTGTCCCTTAAAGGGGGTGACACGGTAGCCCTGCTGCGCCAGCCAACGACAAATCACCGCTGTGAGGAGCGATTTACCCGCATGGGACGTGGTTCCCACTACCATCAGGGATTTAGCATTCATGGTCGAGTTGATCATTACTTCACTGCCTGCGGTACCCTTTCCAACAGTTCTGGGGCGAGGGATTGGGTCAGGTTCAGGCCATGGGTGGGCGAACTCAACGCCATTGCTGCGGCCGGTGTCAGCCATTGCCGCGCCTGTTCATCCCCTAGAAGGTGCAAGCGTAAAAAGGCCAAGCTCAATCCTTGCAAATAAGTGCGCGATCGCGGGGGCATGGCACCGACGAGTGCCTTTGGCACAGGCAAGACAGCTTCATTTTGACCAGCCTCACCAATTGTCGAAAAATGGGTCGCATTGTCCATCAAGACAAGGTAGCGATCAGGCGTCGTCAGCCACGTAAAGGGATAAATTTGCTCCTCGACCGCTGGGGCGATCGTATCGTTACTGGCAGCCACAAACATAACGGGGGTTTTCAACTGACTCAAGGATTCAGGACTAAAGACCGCACTGGTAATCGGGTTAACAGCAATGACCGCTTGCACACGGGGATCCTGTAGGGAATAGACCTTTGGTGGTAACGCTTGCGCTTGGCATTGGAGCAGCAGTGACACATTAAACGAGTCGAGGACACTTCTTGTGCAATGTCGCCGCAGTTGTTGAAAATCCAACGGTGCCCCCGCGAGGGCTAGAGCCGTGTAGCCGCCAAAGGACTGACCAATCATTGCCACCCGCTCCAAGTTTAGCCGCCCTGCCCAAGGGTAGAGTTGCTCAGGAAATGCGCTCAAACGATTGAGGACAAACGTGACATCGAGGGGGCGATCCAAAAATTCTTGAGCTGCCATCCTTGGACTGACATAGCCCATGGGAAAGGACAGTACCTGCCGAGTCGAGCTACCAACGTGTTCAAGGGCAATCACTGCAAAACCGTGGGAGGCCAGATGTTGACACAAATAGCGATAGCTGTAGCGGCTTGCCCCCAGTCCATGGGAAACAATGACCACTGGAACCCGCTGTCCTGCAGGCACGATGGGTAGATAGAGATCCGCTTCAATGGGGCGGGAATGTCCCGTCAACTGTAACCGCCGAGGCGATTCATCCACCGCTGTCCAAGACATCTCTAGCCACCGCCAAAGCCCCGGTTGGAGCAGTGATTGCACACCTCCAGGGATAGATTCTGTCTGATTTGCGATCGCCTGTTGACGGACAACATCCAGAATTGTCTCTGTTTCGCGGATTGTATGCTGGAAGTTTTGGAGAATTGCGAGTCCTTCCTTAAGATCAAAGCGAATACTGGGTGAGGGGTAGTGGCGCATCACACTCAACGCAGTGAGACCCTTGGGATCAGTGGCAGCGAGAATCAGGGCCCCTCGCAGGGCAAGGGCATTTGCTTGGCGACTTTGGGTTTTAAGCAGCCGACTCGCCTGCACCATTAATTCTTGCCCGAGGGGGGAGTACAACAGTTGGGCAACAGCGACAGGGGAGAGTCGCAGTCGTTCTTGCAACGCCAATCGCAATTGCTGCCGGTGGGCAGGTGGCAATAATCGTAGGTAGCTAGTGAGTTCTAGGGAAGCTTGGCCAGTGGCGGCAAAGCGTTCTAAATCGGCAATGGAGAGCGATCGCTCGAAGGGGCCATAGCGAAAAATAATCCGTTCTGCTGCGGTTGCCGACAGCCCCCCTGATCCCACCAAAAAGACGCTGAGACCCGCCACGACACTGAGGGGGGGCAAGAGAAACCACTTAAGGGAGAGAGTGTTCACAGCGAGGAGTCACGCAATACCACTAAATCAAAAAACTTAGAAAATCTAGTGGGAACAGCGCTCAGCATTTTATAGGTACTTTCCAGTATAGAGATAGCTCTTTGCTCATATGCCTGCTGCTGAAATCATGTCCGCACCACTTTGGAACTGCCAAGGCGCTGTCCTCGTCCTAAAGGCTACTCAGGTTGTGAGCCAGCGCAATACCAGTACGTGATGAACATCATCACCATTTCGTTGGCGCTATCACCCCGCAGCCCACACCCAACTCCTATGGTAGTAGTGTGGCAGGTAGGGAAATGACCAAAGATGAACGACTAAGACCCCCTAACACTTCCCGCTACCGCTTTTCAGTAAGGATATTGACCTATGAAACCCCCTATTTTCACGTCACTGCGATATTTCGTTCCTTGGAGCTTGGCCGTACTCATCCTCAATGCGGGTCTCAGTTGGGCGGGATTTACGCCCCCCAAAAACCTATCCCGTCCAGGGAATCGTGAGGGGGCGGCCACCCGTGGTGTCTGTAAAGTACAAACCGCAGCGAATGAGCCTGATTTAACGACACTGGTGCCAGCAAGTAACATTGGTTTGACGGCAGCCAATCGCCCCACGTTTTACTGGTATTTACCCGCCAATAATTACCAAGCTCTAGAGTTTGCCCTCTTTCAAAACCTTGCCGATGGGACGCAGGTGCAAATTTACAAGCGGCAGTTTCCGATGGCGAATCGCCCGCGCCTAGACAGTATTACGTTGGCGGGTGACGTGCCGCCCCTACGGGAAGGGGTGGATTACCGCTGGACTGTCAGTCTCATCTGTAACCCCAGTGACCCTGATCCCTCACAAATTCGCTTTGTCGAAGGCTGGGTACAACGGGTTGCTCTACCAGAGGCACTGGAAAAACAACTCCGCCAAGCTAGCCCCCTGCAACGGTATGATCTACTGGCTAGCAACGGTCTTTGGTATGATGCCCTCGATGGATTGGTCAAACTGCGGCAGGCGCAGCCCAATGACACCAAAATTAAGACTCTCTGGACAGAGTTAATGACCACCGAGGGCGTTGATCTCCATCGGCTGAGCAATCTGGCGATCGCCCAACGTAGCCGAGGCAATTAGGACAATGCCGTAGGCGGGGGCAACTGTACCTTAGAAGCTAGACCCAGTCCTTGGAGCGTGCGAATCACCCACCATGTGGGATCCACTTCCCACCAGTACCAGCCGGCTTTGGCGACGTGGGGATAGGCATGGTGGTTGTTGTGCCAACCTTCGCCATAGGTAAGCAGCGCAGCCCACCAGAGATTGCGGGAGTTATCCGGTGTGTCGAAGCGGCGGTAGCCCCATTTGTGGGTCACGGAGTTGATAAACCAAGTGCTGTGCCAGAGGAAGACCGCCCGCACAAACATCCCCCACAGCAGCCACGACCAACCCCCTAGGCCATAGAGCAGCAAAGCAACGGGCACTTGCAGCAGCAAAAAGTAGCGATCGAGCCAGCGGTAAAAGGCATCTCGGGTCAAATCCGGGGCAAAGCGAGCATACTCCTCAGCATCAAAAAATTGGCGATGGGGATAGACCAACCAGAGCATATGGCTCCACCAAAAGCCCCGCCGCGCTGAGTAGGGATCTTTGACTTCATCTTCGGTGTGAGCATGGTGCAAGCGGTGACCGGCAACCCAAAAAATGGGACCTCCCTGCATGGCCAAGGCACCCAGAACAGCAATGATGTACTCCAACCACCGGGGCACTTGAAAACTGCGGTGACTCAAGAGGCGATGGTATCCCAAGCAAATGCCGATACTGCCAAAGAGCCAGTGGAGAAAGACGGTGACAGCCAAGGCAGACCAAGAGAAAAAGAAGAAAGCAACCCCGGCCAAGATATGGACAGCTGCGAGAAAGAGGACAAAACCCCAATTGAGGTGGGCAGTCGGCGGTTGCACTTCCAAGGATGATGACATAGGCACTCCTCAAACACCGTTTATGAGTTTAGACGCGAGTTTAGATTTCGGGATTCTGGATCACCCCGAACATGGGAGAGGTAATGTGGGACTAAATAGCCTTAGAAAATGTCCTACCAGATTTTTGTTGCAGGTAGGTATCAAAGACGGCAGCCACATTGCGGATGAGGAGTCGGCCTACGGGGGTGACCTCTAAGCGATCGCGCCCCAAGTGAATGAGGCCATCGGCCGCCAATTCCCGCAGCGCGGCTAACTCGCGGGCAAAGTGGGTATCAAAATCGAGATTGAACTGGCGGGCGATCGCCGCTTTGTCGAGGGTAAATTGGCACATTAGTTCCATGATGATTGTGCGGCGCAGCAAATCCTCACGGTGCAGTTGAATGCCGCGTTCTGTGGCCAGTTGACCCGCCGCAACCTCCCTAAAGTAGGTGGCCAAGTGTTTCTGATTTTGGGCATAGGCCTCCTGCAACATACTGATCGAGGTGAGGCCAAAGCCAATTAAATCTGCGGTGGGTAGTGTTGTATAGCCCTGAAAGTTGCGCTTCAGCGTCCCCGCCTCTTGGGCGATCGCCAACTCATCGGTGGGCTTGGCAAAGTGATCCATGCCGATGTACTGATAGCCCTGACGGGTCAGCGTTTCAATCACCCGCTGCAAAATGGCTAACTTGGTCGTGCCATCGGGGAGCGTTGTCGGGTCAATGCGTTTTTGAATCGGTTTGAGATTGGGCAAATAGGCAAAGTTAAAGACAGCAATGCGATCGGGGTCAAGGCGCAGCGTTTTGGCAATTGTGGCTTCAAAGGATTCGACAGTTTGATAGGGCAGGCCATAGATAAGGTCAATGTTGACACTCTCAAACTCGGCCGCGCGGATCCAATCCATCACTTGAAAGAGCCATGCTTCAGGCTGTACGCGATTCACCGCTAGTTGCACTTGGGGATCAAAGTCCTGAAGGCCGAAGCTGATGCGATTGAAGCCCAGATCCCGCAGCCGACAGAGGTACTCACGGCTGATGTAGCGGGGATTGACTTCAATAGAAATTTCCGCATCGTTGGCAAATTCAAAGTGGTGAGTGAGCGTCCGCCACAGTGATTCCACTTGCTCAATGGTGAGGTAGTTGGGGGTACCGCCGCCCCAATGCATTTGAATCACAGGACGAGTGCGATCCAGCCGTGCCGCCACTTGGGCAATTTCCTCCGCCAAGGCATCCAAGTAGGTTTTGGCAATCGTTTGGCTTTGGGTGACGATGACGTTGCAACCGCAAAAATAGCAGGCGCTCTGGCAAAAGGGAATATGCACGTAGAGGGAGAGGGGCAAATGCTCTTCGTTACTCCGCAGGAGTTCCCGCTGGAAACAGTGGCTATCAAAGTCGGCAGTAAACTCGGCAGCCGTGGGGTAACTGGTATAGCGGGGCAAGGGGCGATCGTATTTTTGCAGCAGTGCCCCATCAAACTGGATTGGCTGAACCACACTCATGGATGTTTGCAAGCTCCTAACAAGATCAACAGTGGGCCCTAAACGGCAACGGCTTCAGGACGGGGGTGCTCCCGCCGACGGGGCTGATTCTCGATCACCACGGACTGCCACATCTGATCGCCAATGGTGGCTTTTAACTCCGACTCAAGGGCGTGCATCAGGTTGCAGTTGAGGGCAAAGGCAAAGTTAGCTTCCTTGACAATGCGGGCGATCGCGTCTTCGTCGAGGCCAAGACTATCCAAGGTTTCGCGATACCGCTGCTTAAAGGCTTTCTTGTCTTCCGGGGTCGGCAGTGCTGGAAACTCATAAAAGGCGGTGCCTTTGCCTTCGGGGAGCGCTAACTGGGAACGGACAATTTTGCTCAGGGCTTGTCCCCCGGACAGATCCCCCATATAGCGGGTGTAGGAATGGGCAATGAGCAACAGAGGATCACTTTGGGCGAGGTCATGAATACGACTGAGGTAAACGCGAGTGGCTGTAAGGGGGGTAATCTGATCGCGCCAATTGTCGCCGTAGTAGAAGGCTAAGTCTTCGGCCAGTTGGTCACTGCGGTTGAGTTCGGGAAAGTACATCGCCCGCAGGCGATCGCCCGCAGCACTGGCTAAGGCCGCTTCGAGAGTAGTGTAAACAAAGTAGAGATTGGCCAAGAACTGGCGGAAGAGGCTTGGGGTAATCAACCCGCGTACAAAACATTTCATGAAGGCGGTGTGTTCGGCCAAGGTGTGAGCCTCAGCAGTTCCTTCCCGCAGCGCAAGGGAGAGCACTGTCATATCCTGTAACTCCTGAAATCGGCTTTTAACATTTTTTTTTGAGACAAAGTCTTCTGCCAACGGAGAATGGCCGTGGGCTGAATAGGGGCAGAACGGCAGACTACAGGCGAGTATTACTTTTTGACCATATGGCTGTCAAGCGAAACTTCAAAAAACATTACAAAACTGCTTACTTTTGCAAAATCGTCAAGGCGGTTATTGACCGTCCTCAGGGATATAGTATAGTAAAACGGTATGACTTGCATAGGTTTAGTTCTATAGGAGTGAAAGGCTTATGGTGGCGATCGCCCCCAATTCTGATTCAGGCCAGAGCGTTAAAACCATTCGCGAAAACCTTTTAACCCCCCGTTTTTACACAACAGATTTTGAACACGCAGCAAAACTGGACCTCAGTCGCCAGCAGGAACAACTGGAAGCAATGTTGGCGGAAATGCGGGCAGACTACAACCGCCATCACTTTGTCCGTGATGACTCCTTCAAAGGCACATGGGACACCTTGGATGCAGAGAGCCGCAAAGCCTTTATTGACTACCTTGAGCGCTCCTGTGTCTCTGAGTTTTCAGGGTTTTTGCTCTTTAAGGAACTCTCGCGCAAGCTCAAGAATCGCAACCCCCTCTTGGCGGAAATCTTTCACCTGATGGCACGGGATGAGGCGCGGCACGCAGGGTTTCTCAACAAGGCAATGATGGATTTTGGCCATGCCATGGACTTAGGCTATCTCTCCAAGGCGCGCACCTACACGTTTTTCCCCCTGCCGTGGGTACTCTACACCGTCTATCTATCGGAGAAAATCGGCTACTGGCGTTACATCATCATCTACCGTCACCTAGAAAAGCACCCCGAACATTCCTTCTATCCCCTCTTTAACTACTTTGAAAGTTGGTGCCAAGACGAAAACCGCCACGGCGATATTTTTAAAGCCTTGATCCACTCCCAACCTCAATTGATTCAGGGCTGGGGCGCCAAACTATGGATGCGCTTCTTCCTGCTGGCGGTGTTTGCTACCCATACGCTGACGGTGCATGAGCGTGCCAAATTCTATGAAGCCCTTGGCCTCGATGCTACGGAGTTCGATCGCGAGGTGATTGCGAAAACGAATGAAACAGCGGCGCGCACCTTCTCTGTGGTGCTCAATGTCGATCACCCTGAGTTTTATCCGCGTCTGCAACGCTGTGTTGAAATCAGCGAGAAACTCCAAGCCATTGAAGCCAGCAATCAACCGAAGTGGCTGAAGGCCTTGCGGAAACTTCCTCACCAGTTGGCGATCGCAGGTCATCTCCTGCGCATTTATCTGTTGACCCCCGTCAATGCCCAACAGGAATGGGGCACTGTGCACTAGGGCTGAAGCTCCTCTTGGCGAAAACGGTTGAGCAGTTCTACCAGCAGCTCTTGGTTGGCCTTGGGAATCAGGCGATCGAGGGAAAGGAGTTGCTGACCCCCGCCAAGGGGAACTGAAATCTCCTGCAAGACGCTAATGACCTGCCCTGAATTAATCTCCCCCTGTTCCAAGAGGGGCAAAAAGGCCTCAGCAAGGGGGGTTGCCAGCTTTGCATCACCAAGATATAGGTGCCATTTAGCGACATCCATATAAATATCACGGCCAATTTCCGCCGCAAGGCGTTCAATTAAGGGGGTACGACTCATCTAGGTCACCGATGTTTGATTCACTATATTTGTAGCAGTCGGTGGCGCGATCGCGAGAACCTTCCAAAACCCATCTGGAACACTGCGAGGGTACTACCGCTATGATTGCTCATCTCCCTTGATTGAGGGGGAATACCCAGCAGGCCGATTATTAAATTTTTATTGCAGATTCAACTTTCTTACGGTACAGTGTCAACACTTTTGATCTCTATTCTAGCCATCAGTATTCCCCGACCACTGATGATTCCCCCAAGGCATTGAGCCGCGTGAGACGCTAGTAAAAGACTTGCGCCAAAATATCATTCATTTGCTGAAACAGGCCCTTGACA
>FMJZ01027089.1_pt1 | contig 29279 bp, 30 predicted proteins | sample 1987881 | NCBI WGS metagenome assembly FMJZ01 (sample SAMEA4378227, study PRJEB15110) | soil metagenome | biome: soil; feature: Field; material: Soil | place: India | collected 2015-03-11 | depth 0 m
CAAATTTTTCCCACTCATTCAGTAGCATAATTGAGTTAATGTGCGCTTAGGAAACTGGAGTATGGGAAGCAGCCGCTGGCAATCAGCAGCTAGAGGAAGGATGGCCACGCTAGGCGGGATCTTCCTTGTGAGCACCGTTTTTTTGCCTATTACTAGCACCCTAGCCCAAGGAACCAGTTCTGAAGTGCCTAATATTGCTGAGTTAGTTCGTGCTCGAAACTATGCTCGCCAGGCCGCAGAACGAGTCAATGGGGGATTGACTCGCTATCGCGCTGAGGCCTTGATGTACGGACCTGTACGCCAAGCACCCTACGTCCGCAACGCAGATGGCTCCTACACATTTCGTATTTTGGGCTACCAGGTCAAGAATGGAGTTCCACAGCCGCTGCCCACCATTGAAACAGTGGTCACCGTGGCGCCTGACGGACGCACCACTGTTAACTACAATGGGGGGATTCGCAACTAGAGGCTCAACCCCCTAGGGAGGGGTGCTAGTTCACCAAGCCATCGCCTTTGGCCAAAAACTCCTTGAGGAACCAGCGATGTTTTTGGTGAGTTTGCACTAAGCGGGTGTAGAGATCAGCGGTACCAATATCACCAGCCTCAGTGGCGATTTCGGCATCTTGGTGCATCTCAGTAATGATCAGCGCATGGTTGGCGATCGCTTCCTCGATCATTTGCTTGACCGTGAGTTGGCCACTGGAGGGAGTTACCGTTGCCACTTTTAGGTAGTCTGCTGGGTCTGCCACGGGTTGACCATCCAGCATGAGGCTACGCTCAGCCAGTTCATCAATCATCGCAAAAACCTCTGACCCCTGTTCTTCAAAGAGCAGGTGTAAATCCCGAAACAAAGGGCCGTAGGTTAACCAATGGTACTTTTTGTAGTTCAAATACATGACCACTGCATTGGCCTGTTCCCGTTTCAGCGTGGTCAGCACTTGCTCTTTCAGCGTTGTTGTTGCACTCATAGCGGTCTCCTTTGACAGTCATTGAGCTGTCCTGTCTTAATCAATCATACTCATAACGAGTACGCTTTAGCAACCTGTAGGGGTACTACTGCCATTCTATTGACATTAAGATGAAGATGGTTCCTTGCTGCTCAGCAACGCTAGGATAAACAGCATAATAATCAACTGAATTTAGTGTTTCTTTAGCTGCTCCTATGGATGCTTCGGCCAATCGCCCCGACACCTATGTCCCCCACCTACAATCGCCAACTCGCTCTGGTGAACAGCAGCGGGGGTTCATGCGTCCCAGTGAGCTGATTCTAGCGGCACCCACACCACGATTATTATTGCACTCAGTTTACATGCAACGTTCAATTGTGTTGGATCAGTTACCCGCTTGGCAAATTGGCCGAAGTAAAGACTGTGATATTGTCCTACCCGATCGCTGGTGTTCGCGGCATCACATTCGCATTGAGCGTCAGGCGGATCATCGCTATTGTTTGACCGACCTCAAAAGCATGAACGGGACATTTATCGGTAATCACCGTATCCACGCGCCCCATATCCTCAAACACGGCGATTGCATTTCCATTGGTGAGTCAGAATTAGAATACATTGACCTGCGGGATGTGCCGAGTCCTCACCCCTACACCAATCATTCCCATGAGAGCAAGGGTCAAGTCACGGTGTTGATGGCCCACTCTTCGCGTACCCAAGGGGAGATGTGGCGGGAATTATTGAACTCCCAAGGCATTTCGACGGTTTGGGCAACTTCCCACTTTGAGTTAGAAAAAATCATTGCCCATCTGGAGTCCCTCAACTGCAAAATCAGCCTATTGCTCTTGGATTTGGGGATGCCAAAAATCAATCCCTACGATTTTTGTCGCCAGTATCGCCAGCGCTATCCAGAAATGAATATCATTCTCCTCAGTGGCATGCGTACCCGTGTCCATGAATCGGAGTGCAGGTGGTCGGTCAATCAGGGCGCGATGGCCCTCTTTGCAGGTTTGCCCCGCGAAAATATGTTTGGCGATCTCACGAGTATTACCGAGCGATTGCAAACGATCGCCAAAGCCATTAAGTGGACCTACTTCAATCCTGAAGCCCTCACCAGTACCCTCCTGAAACTGCAAGATGCCGTGGATACGGAATTGTCCTCTAGAACCGCTGCACGGATGAATGAGCAGTGCTACAGTCAGTGGAAGTAGTGTTTTCAGCAGATGGCGAACATTGGTTGTTACAACGTCACAAATCAGTGCGCTCGATAAGTCCCTAGGGCGGTTGGAGTGGCCGCGTCTATGTCAGCAGTTGGCAACGTTTGCTTCGACAAAGCGGGGGATGCGTCAGCTTCAAGGGGGAGACATCCTAGGGAGTACCCAAGCGGCTAGTCAGGTGCTGTTGGCGCAAACCGCAGAGGTGATTGCTCTAGAAACGGTGCACCAAGGGCGCTTAGATTTTAGCCAAGTGACGGATATTGAACCTGCCCTTGAGCGACTGGATCATCAGGGCTGTTTACAAGGCACGGAATTGCTGGCGATCGCCCACCTGTTGAGTGCCGCGCGGCAACAGCGGCGTCAAATTGAGGAACACGAGCAACTCAATGAACTCCAACAACTGGTGGGCGGGGTTCGTACCTATCCTGAGGTGACTCAAGAGATTTACCGCTGCATTACCGATCAGGGACAAGTCAGCGATCGCGCGAGTCCAGAATTGGCTCAGATTCGTCAGCAGCAACGGCAGTGTCGCGCCCAAATCCAGCAGCAACTTCAGCAACTTCTTCAGCAGCGAGCAAGTGCCATTCAAGAGGCGGTGGTCACCCAACGGCGCGATCGCTATGTGTTGGCAGTCAAAGCCACCCACAAAGACCAGATGCCGGGGATTGTCCACGATCTCTCCGCCAGTGGTGCCACGCTCTACATTGAGCCACAGGAAACCATTGACCTGCAAAACCGCCTGCAACAACTCGCCCATCAGGAGGCTGAGGCCGAACGCGCCATTTGCCAAGCCCTCTCGGATCAGTTGGCCGCAATTAGTGATGATTTGTGGTATCTGCTCGATGTGCTGACCACCCTCGATATGGCAGTTGCCCGTGCCCACTATAGTCTCTGGTTGCAGGGAAACCCACCCCAATTTGTCAGTGATACGCGGCTGCACCTGAAGGCCTTGCGCCATCCCCTCTTGGTGTGGCAGGAGCACTATGAACAGGGACAAAAGGTTATTCCCATTGACATTGAAGTGCAGCCCGCCACGAAGGTGGTGACCCTTACCGGCCCGAACACGGGGGGGAAAACAGCAACACTGAAAACAGTGGGATTAGCTGCCCTCATGGCCAAGGCGGGGTTGTATGTGGCGGCGGCAGCGCCCGCAGAGTTGCCTTGGTTTACGGGCATTTGGGCAGACATTGGTGATGAGCAATCCCTCACCCAAAACCTGTCCACGTTTTCCAGTCATATCTGCAATATTCGCGATATTCTCACGGAACTGGAGGTTGCAGGCGGCAATACACTGGTGCTTCTCGATGAAGTGGGGGCAGGCACCGATCCCAGTGAAGGTACAGCCTTGGCGATCGCCCTGTTGCGCTATCTGGCAGAGCGCGCCAGTCTCACCTTTGCCACCACTCACTATGGCGAACTCAAGGCTCTCAAGTATCAGGATAGCCGCTTTGAAAATGCCTCCGTTGAGTTTGATGAGGAGACCCTAGCGCCCACCTATCGGCTGCTGTGGGGCATTCCGGGACAATCCAATGCGTTAGCGATCGCCCAGCGGTTGGGGCTACACCCCAGTATTGTTGAAGGTGCCAAGGCCTTTTTGAGCGGCGATAGCAACAGTGTCAATGAGATGATTAGCGGGCTAGTGGCACAACGCCAAGTGCAGGAGTCGAAAACCACTGCAGCGGCAACCCTGCTTCGCGATACTGAAGCCCTCTACCAAGAAATTGCCACCAAAGCCCAGGAACTGCGACAACGCCAGCAGCAACTTCGTCAACAATTGGAAGAAGAGGTACGCACGGCTCTCAGTAGGGCACAGCAGGAAATTGCCAAAGTCATTGCTCAACTGCAACGCGCCAACAGTCCCGAGCAGGTGCAAGCTGCCCAAACGGCGCTGCATCAGATTGAGAAAACTTATTTACCACCCCCCCCGCCCGCTGGCTTTATTCCTCAACCGGGCGATCGCGTTCGTTTGCCCCAATGGCAACAGGTGGGTGAAGTCCTCAGTGTCAGCCAGCAGGGAGATATTGTCGTCCAAGTGGGTTCCGTGAAATTTACTGTGCCGCCCCACGCCGTAGAGTCCCTCAAAGGGGAACCGGTACACACACCGTCTAAACCCAAGCCCGGCCCCCCCCCACCGACTTCTCGCACCCCAGCACCCGCCATTCGCACAGAGAGCCGTACCCTCGATCTGCGGGGCAAGCGTACCCACGAGGCGGAACCTCTCCTAGAGGAATTTCTCAACCGCCAGCAGGGAACGGTTTGGATTATCCACGGCCACGGCAGTGGCGCCCTCCGCCAGTTTGTGCATCAATTTTTAGATCAGCACCCCAGCGTTCAAAGCTATCACCTTGCGCCTCCTGAAGAGGGTGGCCGGGGGGTAACTATTGTGCAGTTATAGGAACGAGATCCATGCAGCAGCGGATTAAGGACATTCTTCATCAAGGTCAAGTGGGCGATCGCGTCACCGTCAAGGGCTGGGTGCGCACCAAACGCGAACTCAAGGAATGTACGTTTGTCAACGTCAACGATGGTTCAACCCTAGCCGGGTTGCAGGTGGTCATTCCCAACACCGTGGCAGCAGCCACACCAGCCATTAAAGACCTGACCACAGGGGCTGCCGCAGAATTCAGTGGCGAACTGGTGCGTTCCCCCGGCAAAAACCAAACCATTGAACTCCATGCCCAGCAGATTCACCTCTGGGGCGGAGCCGATCCAGAAACCTATCCCCTGCAAAAGAAACGCCACAGCTTTGAGTTTCTACGCACCATTGGTCATCTACGACCGCGAACCAATACCCTAGGCGCGGTGATGCGAGTGCGCAATGCCTGTGCCACTGCCATTCACCAGTTCTTTCAGGAGCGGGGATTCCTCTGGGTACACACCCCGATCATTACCGCCAGTGACTGCGAAGGGGCTGGGGAACTCTTTACCGTCACCACACTGGATTTCACCTCAGAGGGGAATATTGACTTCAGTCAAGACTTTTTTGGTCGTCGTGCCTACCTCACCGTCAGTGGCCAATTGGAGGCAGAAATTATGGCCACAGCCTTTACCAATGTCTATACCTTTGGTCCCACATTCCGCGCCGAAAACTCCAATACCTCCCGTCACCTTGCCGAGTTTTGGATGGTGGAGCCAGAAATGGCTTTCTGTGACCTGATGGGAGATATGGAACTGGCGGAGACCTTTTTGCAGTTTGTCTTTCGCTATGTCCTTGACCACTGCCCAGAGGATATGGCCTTCTTTCAGGAGCGGATTGATCATAGCGTCATGGCGACTGCCGAACAGATGGCCAGCCAACCCTTTGCCCGCCTCAGTTACACTGAAGCCATTCAAGTCCTTGAAAAGAGTGGCCGCGCCTTTGAATTTCCGGTGGCTTGGGGGCTAGACCTGCAATCGGAGCATGAGCGCTACCTTGCTGAGGAATACTGCCAGCGCCCCGTGATTGTCTATGATTATCCCGCTGCCATCAAAGCCTTCTATATGCGCCTCAATGAAGATGGCAAAACCGTAGCAGCAATGGATGTCCTTGCACCCAAGATTGGCGAGATCATTGGTGGCTCCCAGCGCGAAGAGCGCTTTGACGTCTTGCAGGAGCGAATTCTGACCCAAGGCCTAGACCCTGCCCCCTACTGGTGGTACTTGGATTTGCGCCGTTATGGCAGTGTCCCCCATGCCGGCTTTGGTTTAGGATTTGAGCGGCTGGTGCAGTTTATGACAGGGATGGACAATATCCGTGATGTCATTCCCTTTCCCCGTACGCCGGGGAATGCGGAGTTCTAGGTCAGGGGGTTTGCTGTGCCTCAAAATAGCGGCCAATCGTTTCCACATCCTTATCGCCGCGTCCTGAACAATTAATGACAATGTGCGGCTGCCCCCTCAATTGTGGGCATAGCGTTTCCAGATAGGCCAAGGCATGGGCAGTTTCGAGGGCAGGCAGAATCCCCTCCAACTGAGCTAAGCGCACACAGGCAGCCACGGCCTCAGCATCGGTGACACTGTAGTATTCTGCCCGACCAATGTCCTTGAGGTAGCTATGCTCTGGCCCCACGCCTGGATAGTCTAAACCGGCACTGATGGAGTGGGCCTCAACCACCTGACCATCGGCATCCTGCAATAGATAGCTCATGGCGCCGTGGAGTACCCCCACTTCCCCTTTGGTGAGGGTGGCAGCATGATGACCCGTGTCCACCCCTTGACCCGCAGCCTCAACACCAATTAAGCGCACCTGCAGTTCCTCAACAAATTCGTGGAAGAGCCCCATGGCATTGGAGCCGCCGCCAACACAGGCGAGCAGAATATCGGGCAGCCCGCCCCATTTCTCAAGGCACTGGCGCCGTGTTTCCGCCCCAATGACGGCATGGAATTCCCGCACTAGCATTGGGTAGGGATGGGGCCCCGCCACTGAACCCAAGATGTAATGGGTGGTTTCAACATTCGTGACCCAATCGCGAATCGCTTCGGAGGTGGCATCTTTCAGGGTTCCTGTACCGGCACTGACGGGCGCCACTTCTGCTCCCAATAGACGCATCCGCAACACGTTTAACCGCTGCCGCTCCATATCCTGCACCCCCATGTAAATCACACATTGGAGACCAAAGCGGGCACACACTGTTGCTGTCGCTACCCCATGCTGGCCGGCACCCGTTTCAGCAATAATGCGCTGCTTGCCCATGCGTTTGGCAAGGAGGACTTGCCCGAGGGCGTTGTTGATTTTGTGGGCACCCGTATGGTTGAGGTCTTCCCGTTTCAGATAGATCTGGGGTTGGGCTTGATCATGGGCATAGTGGGCGCTGAGGCGCTCGGCAAAGTAGAGGGGACTAGGACGACCCACATAGTCTTGGAGAAGTTGCTGCAATTCAGCTTGAAAGTCGGGGTCTTGGCGGTAGTGGGCAAAGGCCGCCTCGAGTTCACTGAGGGCGGGCATCAGCGTTTCGGGAACATACTTGCCACCAAAGCGACCAAAGCGACCACGGGGATCGGGGCGAGCGGCGGCACTGAGGGCAGCAGAGGGGGCAACAGTCACGGGCAAAGTTCTTTCTTCATCAAGGGTTCCTTAGGTGATTATGCCACGCTACGGGCGGGAACGGCGGGCAGTGCCCAAGGGATTGAGCCACTCCAACAGACACTCCTCAAGAATGTGCATTTCGGGAAAGAGACTTTGCTTGATCCACTGGCCGATGGCATCTAGGGGAGAAAATTCTGCGCCGACTTGCCACTTGAGCCCTTGGCTGAGGGGGGTGAGGTGATTCCCCGGTAGCTTTAAGGCAGTGACCATATCGCCAAATTTGGCTCTGAGGAGACTGCGCAGGCGGGCCGTTTGGTCAATATCGTCCTCTTGGAAACGGATCAAGAGATTACGGCGCACAGGATAGCGCTCTTGAATCAGTTTTTCGGTCTCTGTCGGGCTGGGACTGAATTCGACACCCACAGGGGCAAGGTTTTCCATCCAAGGAATGGATTGACTGGCGGGGTAGTTGTTGAAGGCCATGAAGATATTGCCGGCGCGATCGCCATCGTAGAGACTATTGATCAGCAGGTGGAGCTTACAGCCCATACTGTGGCCTAGGCCATAAATGGGCAATGCCGACGGGTAGCCTCGGCAATAGATTAACCAATCAAGGGCATAGTCGAGTTTATTCAGCACATCGAGGGCGATCGCCCCATGATCAAAGTTATTCACAAAGGGCGTGGCAATAATGCCATAGCCAGCCTCCGCTAGGTGCTCCAACAAGCGCCGATAGGTCAATTGCGGTGCCGCTGCCACAAAAGCTCCCCCCAGAAAGTGAATCCACCCCAAGGGACGCTGGGGAAGGCACAGCCAACTGCCGCGAACCTCTTGCCACTCCAAAGTCCAGTCACTCCAAAAATGCCTAACTGACTGTAATCTAGCGAATACGGGAAATGCAGTGGTATAGGACACGCCATGATTGCAACAGTTATTGGCATAGGGGCAGCCGCCTTAGGATTACTAGCCCTTTTGGTAGTGATTGGTTTGGAAGGACGGTATCGCCAGCGGCCAGCCCATCCCCTTGAAGTGATCCGCGCCACTTGGAATCTGGAAATCTATGAGCCCACCCACTACCGTTTTGTCGGGCTATTGGGACTGAGCAACCCCCACCGTGGCCTTGAGGTGATGGTGCCAGACTTACGCGCAGAGGTGGTGCTATTGTCCGATGGCCGTGTCGATATGATCCACACGGATGTGCAGGTCATCCCCCGCCACCCAGAGCCAGAGTGTCCCCCCCGTGCCGATGGCTATTGGTTTGCCTATATCGTCAAGTCCACAAAGCAAACGAATGTCGAAATTTGTGTGGATTTGCAGGGAATTGGCGTGAGCGAGGTCAAGGCCGCTTGGGTCAAGATTCACTACATTGCCTATGGCCCCCATGGTCGCTTCCTGAAAACCCACCATGAATTTATCCCGCTGAAGTTTCCGGCCAAGGGAGATACGGGTGTGTGGCGACAGGCGGAAGGGTGTCAGGTACTCCCCATTCGCACCCATTTACTGACGCCCTTGGATATTCCCCTAGAGGTACTCAATCGCTACGTCATGCCCCATGCCCAAGCAGGCGATATTGTCGCCATTGGCGAAACCCCCATTGCCATTATTCAAGGCCGCCTCAAAGATCCCGCCCAACTGCGCCCTGGCTGGGTAGCAACGCGGGTGTGCCAGTTCTTCTTACCGACTTCCAGTTTGGCAACGGCCTGTGGCATGCAAGCCTTGGTTGAGGAAGTGGGCGAGCTACGGGTACTCTTGGCCTTTTTGGGGGGGGCGATCGCCAAAGTATTTGGCCACAAAGGGGGCTTTTATCAATTGGCTGGGGAACAAGCCCGCCTCATTGACGATGTGACAGGTACCCTGCCCCCCTACGATCAATTTATTGTTATGGGACCTGCCAACCCCCAAGCCGTTGTAGATGACCTTGCCGCAAAAACGGGCTTGGGCATCGCCATTGTGGATGTCAATGATTTAGGTGCCGTCAAAGTTCTCGCTGCCAGCAAGGGAGTCTCTAGCCAATTACTGACCGCTGCCCTGAAGAAAAATCCTGCAGGCAATGCCGATGAGCAGACCCCCATTGTTCTAATTCGTCCCCACGCTTAAGGGTTTCCAAAGCGTTTCCATTGATTCGACTGGGAAAGAATCCCAGCACAGCACCTTCTTCGAAACTGCTCTGCGACTAATACGGAAAATCCGAAGACAATCGATCGCTAGAGCCGAATGGCCAAAGCAATGACCCCAAAGGCAATGAGTAGCACGCCACTCAAGGGTGTGATCCAACTCGACCACTGCCGCAGGGCAAGCAACTTTTGCAAGGCACCACTAAAGGTACCCACCAGGATCAAGGGCACAACATAACCCGTGGTGTAGGCCAAGAGCAAACCTGCCCCCACCAGGAGCTTTTGGCTTGTTGCTACCCACGCCAAGAGTGTTGCCAAGACAGGGGTACTACAGGGTGCTGCCACCAAGCCAAAGGTTGCCCCCAGGGTATAGGCCTGTAGGCCCGCAGGGACGCGATCCGGTAATTCCTCTAAGAAGCGATTGCGGGGAAATGTCAACGGTAGGGCATTGAGCAGGTTTAAGCCCATGAGAATCGCCACAACACTCACAATAATCGTCAACCCCCAGCCCACTTGACCGTAGATCCGTCCCGCAACGGCAGCTACCATGCCGAGAACCGTTAAGGTGCTGGCAAGACCCAGCGCAAACCAAAGGGATTGACGGACGATGGAGCCATTTTGCTTTGTGGCGTAGCCAGCAATATAACCAACCGTAATCGGCAGCATAGAGAGGGTACAGGGCGTCAGACTGGTGAGGAGTCCCGCGAGAAAGACAATACCGACACTGAACACAGTCAGATCACTGAGTTGACCCGTCACCCATTGGTTGGCCCACTGTTCCAGTTGATAGAGTCTTAAGCTGAGGCTGGCCATCGTCTTAGGGGCTAAAGGAAACGGTTGGACCGGCAGTGACAATCACGAGGTGGTCTGGATCAATGAGGTCTCGCAGCGCTTGATTCACCTGATCCAATGTGACGGTCTTCAGGCGATCGCTAAACTGTTGCAATTCCTCTGGCGGTAGGCCCACACTGGCATTTCCCAACAGCGTCCGTGCCACCACATCCACGTTCGCTAACTCCACAATGTAGGTATTGCTGAGGCTGCGCTTGGCCGCATCGAGTTCGGCGGCAGTGAATCCTTGGCGGCGCGCCTCCCGCAGGAGTTGCAGCGTGGCTTGAATCGCCTTGGCGGTATCTTCGGGAGCCGTTTGCAGTTGGATAATAAAAGGCCCTGCCTGACAACTGGCACTAAAGAAGCTATGGATGCCGTAGGTCAAGCCTTGGCGATCGCGAATCTCTGTGCCCAAGCGACTGGCCAGCGTGTCTCCCCCTAGGATGTGATTCATCAGCATCGCTGCGTAAAAGCGAGGATCGCGGCGATCGATCCCCGGCGCCCCTAGATAGGTAATCGCTTGGCTTTTACCGGCAATCACCGCATTCTTAAAGAGGGTTTGCTCAGGGGGCGAAACCGCAGGAAAGGTTAGGGCAAGGGGGTCCGTTTCGGGCTGCCATGAGCCGAAAATTTCATTGAGGCGCGATCGCACCTCCACCGCGTCAAAATCTCCCACAAGGGTCAAAATCGTGTGATCTGGCGTATAGGCGGTACCGTAGAAGTTCAACAGGTCTTGGCGTTGAATCGCCTGTACAGATTCAGGCGTGGCAAAGGGATGCAGGGGATGATGAGCGGGATAGAGGGTTTGTTGCAGGACACGGCGTCCCCAGCGCACAGGATCATCAGCCTCAAGATTCAAAGCCGTGAGATAGCGTTGTTGGCTAAGCTTGACCTCTGGTTCTGGGAAGGTGGCTTCTTGAAGGACTTCACCAAGGGTTTGCAACAAAGTGGGCAGTTCACTGGCTAAGGCATAGCCCTCAATATCCACTCCATCGCGGAAGGCACTGAATTCTAAGCTAATGCCGCGATCCTCAAGGGTTTGTGCCAGCGTCAGGGCATTTTTGCGCCGCGTGCCATTGAGAAGATTGGCAGCAGTGAGGTTGGCAACCCCCGGTTGCGTCAGCAGATCGTAGGCTGTTCCTGCGTCAATGCGCCCCGCCAGCGTAATCGTTGGTGTACTGCGATCCACCAGTAAGAGCACCCGCAGGCCATTTTTCAGGGTAAAGGTTTCCACCCTATTTTTGTTGACCTCAGGGGCAGCCTGCCCACTCCCTTGGGGTAAATAGGCGGCAATGGTTTGCGGATCCACTGGCTCACCCACAAGATTATGGGCGGTGGTTTGGGCACTTGGCCGACCTGAAAGCTCGACATCGGCAAATTCACTGGGAATAAATTCCCCCACAATCCAGCGATCGCGCCCAAAGTAGGCTTGCACAACTCGTTGAACATCCGCAGCTGTGACTTTTTCAATGGCCGCAAGGTGGCGATCGCTAAAGCGGTAATCTCCCGTTAGGATTTCATCGTTGGCCAGCTGACTAGCTTGGGCATCAATGTCGCGATTGCGGAGAATAAAATTGGCCTTAAGCTGTTGTTTGGCACGTTGCAATTCACCTGCGGTGAGGGGACACTGCGCGAGTTGGTTGAGAATCTGGCCGATGGTTTGCTCAATCGTCTCAAGGGATTGCTCCGGGGCCGCGATCGCCCCTATTTCAAACCAGCCCCCCGCCTGTAACGCTGCCACATAGGAGTACGCCGAACTGGCTTGACCCGTTTCCATCAATTCCTGATACAGGTACGAACTGCGTCCGCCACTGAGGAGCATATCCAGCACATCCAAGGCCGCCTGATCTGGATGGGTTATGGCTGGAATGGGTACCAAAATCTGTAAAAGCGGCGCACTTCCCGGTTCCCTGAGGCGAATTCGCTGGGCTTGACCTGCCGTTGGCGGCGGCAAGGAGGGAGACTTGAAGGGGTCGGTTGGCTGAGGAATCTGCCCAAAGGTTTTCTTGACCAGTTCCAGTGCCCTTGGGGGACGGACATCGCCAGCGATGACCACAACCGCATTATCGGGGCGATAGTACTGGTGATAAAAACGCTTCACCTCTGGCAGCGTAAATTGCTCCACATCCCTGGCCGTTCCCCCCACTGGTAAACCGTAGGGATGATGGGGATAGAGGGCTGCCATCACTGCACGACTGAGGCGATATTCAGGACTATTTTCATAGCCTTGCAGCTCCGAGATCACCACCCGCTTTTCACTCTCAAGGGCATCGGGGGTCATCAGGGTATTGCGCAGGCGATCGGCTTCAAGGATCAGCAGTGGTTCCAGTTGGTCAGCGCGCACCGTGTGGTGGTAGGCGGTCATGTCGTAGCTAGTAAAGGCATTGGAAGAACTGCCAAGGGCATAAAACAACTGACCAAACTGTACGGGACGGCTTTTGGTGCCCTTAAACATCAAATGCTCCAGTTGGTGAGCAATCCCATTTTCTCCCTTGGGTTCATGGCGAGAACCCACGCGATACCACACCTGTAAACTCACGACGGGTGCTGTGGGAATCTCTTTAATCAGCACCGTGAGGCCATTATCTAAAACTGTTTTGGTCACACTACTACCGAGTCCTTCTACCGTGTGCAGGGCAAAAATCACAGCCAAACTGGTACTCAAGAGCATCAAGCCAACAAATAAGAAGATTTTAACGAATCGTGGCACTAGCCCTAGGGTCATCGTTGTAGTTAATTCCCTCGGTGGGCGATCGCGCTCACCAGTGCCGTAATCGCCGGCGAAAGACTCGACAGAACCCCCACCGATGCTGCCGCAATAATAATCGTTGTTACTATCCGTACCATAGCATCGGTTTTCCGCTGATAGACCTCAAGCTTGTACTCTTGATTTTTTACCTGAGTGGCCAACTCCCTCATATCACTTTGGAGCTGGTGTAGGTCGGTCTGAAGATTAGTGACATCTGTTTGCAGCTTCTCCCCATCTGTGCGCAACGCTTGCAACTCACTGAGTACCTGGGCTTGAAAGGCCTACTCACTCATCTGCTAGCTTTCCTGAACGCTCTATCTCTATCTTGAATGAATCTTGGCAGAGAAGGCGAAAAAACCCCTAGGGCACAAAACGCAGGAATTTTTTCTTGCCCACTTGCAGCACTTGGTTGACATAGGGTTCAGGGGCAGTGAGGGTAAAGTCCACATCAGTAATTTTCTCACTGTTGAGGCGGACGCCACCCCCTTGGATTTGCCGCCGTGCTTCGCTGCTACTGGGGCAGAGCTTGGTGTGACTGAGTACATAGGTCAGCTTCACAGGAAACTGAAACTCCCCCAGAGAATACTCTGGAATCGATCCCGCCTGTGCCGTTTGCCCCTGGGTGACAATCGCCGCTAGTTCCGCCTGGGTTTGCAGGGCGAGATCGCGCCCATGATATTGACTCACGACTTCTAGGGCTAAGGCCTTCTGGCGATCGCGGGGATTGGTGGGTAAACTCTCCAAGGGCAAATCCGTGAGCAACTCAATGTATTGGTTCACCAAGGCATCGGGAATTTTTTCGAGCTTGGAGTACATACTGGCTGCCGACTCCGTAAGCGCCACATAGTTGCCAAGGGACTTGGACATTTTCTGTACCCCATCGGTGCCCACTAGGATTGGCATCAGCAGGCCAAACTGCACCGTTGGCAAGCGAAAGTGACGCTGTAAATCGCGCCCCACGGCAATATTAAACTTTTGATCCGTCCCTCCCAATTCCACATCTGCCGCCACCACCACTGAATCATAGCCCTGCATCAATGGATAGAGAAACTCATGGAGAAAAATGGGCGTTTCCTTGGCGTAGCGTTCGGCAAACCCCTCCTTGGCCAGCATTTGGCCGACAGTCATCGTTCCCAGTAGCTCGAGAATTTTCCGCAAATCCAGCTTGGCGAGCCACTCCGAGTTGTAGCGAATTTCTAGGCGGCCGGGGGTCTCAAAATCCAAAATGGGCTTCACCTGCTCAAGGTAGGTTTGCACATTGGCTGCCACCTCCTCAGGGGTGAGTTGTTTGCGCACCTCCGACTTCCCTGTGGGATCGCCAATTTGAGCCGTAAAGTCACCAATAATCAGCACGGCACAGTGACCCGCATCCTGAAACTGGCGTAACTTGCGCAGGACAATGCTATGACCGAGGTGAATTTCACTGCCCGTAGGATCAATGCCAAACTTAATTCGCAGCGGGCGCTGGGTTTGCCGCAAATAGGCCCAGAGATTTTCTTCGGGTTTGGTGGAATCAGGGACATGGGGAAACGTTTCGACAACACCGCGCTGCAGCCGTGCCATTGTGGCCTCAAGATCTGAAGACATCACTTGATGGGGCAGTGGATTGGGCATTGGATTTGGGCAAGGACATTTTCTGGTCTAGGATGGCTATGATAGCAATCAATTGCGATCGCGCGGCAATTTTGCCATCCCCTACTTTTATCCCAATAAAAAAATCATATACGAAGCAAAAAATAATTGGCGTGAGGAAGCGACTGTCGTGTCCACCACTACCCTTGGCAAAAACCCCTCCCAAACTCGCTCCCAAGATGAAAACTTCTGGCGTGGGGTACTACAAATTGCTAACCGTACCTTCCTTGTCGGGATGACCTTTGGTTGTGCGGCTATCGGCGGCGGGCTGCTGGGCTTGGCGATTAGCTTTCGGAATCTGCCAGATGTGCGATCGCTGCGGGGCTACATTCCCAGTGAAACGACGCACATTTACGATGCCAAGGGCACACTCCTTGTGAGCCTTCACGATGAAGAAAACCGCGAAGTCGTTCCCCTTAACGAAATTTCGCCCAATTTGAAGCTGGCTGTGATGGCGATCGAAGACAGTAGCTTCTACCAGCATCGTGGTATTAATCCCATTGGTGTTTCCCGTGCCTTGATGGTCAACCTCACGTCTGGGCGTACCGTACAGGGTGGCTCTACCCTGACGATGCAATTGGTGAAAAATCTCTTTTTGTCTCAAGATCGTTCCATCAGCCGTAAAGTGGCTGAGGCCGTTCTGGCCATGCGCCTCGAGCAGCTCTTCAGCAAAGATGAAATTTTGGAGATGTACCTCAATCAGGTCTATTGGGGCCACAATACCTACGGCGTACAAACCGCAGCCCAAAGCTACTTCAAAAAAAATGCCGCTGATCTCACGCTTGCCGAGGCCGCCATGATGGCTGGGATTATTCAAGCGCCCGAGGCCTATAGCCCCTTTGTGGATTTTGACCTCGCCAAAGAACGGCAGCAATTGGTGCTGGATCGGATGGTGGAATTGGATTGGATTACCCCCCAAGAGGGGGCGGCGGCTGCCCAAGAACCCATCAAGTTGGGGGAAATTACCTCCTTCCAGCGCAGTCGTAGCCCTTGGATTACGGATGCTGTGTTCCAGGAGTTGACCCGCCAATTTGGTCGTGAAGCGGTCATCCGTGGGGGAATGCGGGTACAAAGTAGCCTTGATGTCAAAGTGCAAAAAATGGCCGAAGAGGCAATCCAACGCGGCTATCAAACCCTCCGGGGCAGTGGTGTGCGCGCGGATCAGTTGGCTTTGGCGGCGGTAGATCCACGAACGCACTATGTCAAAGCCCTTGTGGGCGGTGTGGACTACAACCGCAGTCAGTTTAATCGCGCTACCCAAGCGATGCGTCAGCCGGGGTCTGCCTTTAAGCCCTTTGTCTTTTATGCTGCCTATGCCAGTGGCAAATATACTCCCGATTCTGGAATTAACGACTCACCCGTCAGGTATCGCGATGGCAGTGGGTGGTATGTGCCGCGAAATTACGATGGCTCCTTTATGGGTGGGATGTCCATGCGCATGGCTTTAGCCATGTCCCGCAATATTCCCGCTATTGTTCTTGGCCAAGAGGTGGGCATTGAGCGCGTCATTGAAATTTGTCGTACCCTTGGCATTACCAGTCCGATGCTTCCCGTGGTTTCCCTACCTCTGGGGGCTGTGGATCTGACGCCCTTGGAAATGGCTGCTGCCTATGCCACATTTGCCAATAATGGCTGGCAATCCCCCACCACAACGATTATTCAAGTGACGGATAATAGTGGCAATTTGCTCTTGGATCACACACCGCGCCCCAAACTCGTGCTTGATCCTTGGGCCGCCGCCGCCCTAAACAATACGCTGCAGAGTGTGATCACCAGTGGGACAGGGACAGCAGCCAACATTGGCCGCCCCGCCGCAGGGAAAACAGGCACCACCTCTTCTGAGCGGGATATTTGGTTTGTCGGTTATGTGCCGCAACTCTCAGCGGCTGTTTGGGCAGGGAATGACAACTATGCGCCTTTGGGGCAGGGAGCAACGGGGGGGGGCTTTATGGCACCCATTTGGCGGGATTTCATGAGTCAGGCACTCAAGGATGTGCCCGTCGAAGACTTTACTCCAATGTCGAAGTTCCAGCGACCCAAGCCGCAACGGCAAACAAATTAAGGATTGGTTCTAGACGATTCAACCGATTGATGATTGCTTAGATCGGGCTTGGGTGTTGCAACTCATTTGCAGAAAGTTCAGTAAAACCATTGTAATTATTATCAATAAGCTGTAGTTGTTGCAAATGACACTTGTTGTCGGCTATCATGCAAACCAAATATCGGCCGATCTAGCGAATCTCCTATGCCACTTTATACAGCAGCAGCCTTAAAGGCAGAACTGAATGAGAAGGGCTGGCGGTTGACGCCACAGCGAGAAACCATTCTCAATATTTTCCAGAATCTGCCTAAGGGCAACCACCTGAGCGCTGAAGACCTCCACCATGAGTTGCGCAAACAGGGGCACTCCATTAGTTTATCCACCGTTTATCGCACAGTGAAGTTGATGTCACGGATGGGTATTCTGCGGGAGTTGGAGCTTGCCGAGGGACACAAGCACTACGAACTCAATACAATGTCTCCGCACCACCATCACCACATGGTGTGTGTGCAATGCAACCGCACGACCGAGTTTGATAATGACTCCATTCTCAAGCACGCCTTGAAGCAAACGGAGAAGTATGGTCTGCAACTGATTGATTGCCAACTGACGATCTATACCATTTGTCCAGAGGCGTTGCGGCGCGGTTACCCCGGCCTACCGGAAAACTGGGTCTGTAGTAGCGCGATCGCCCACGGCACAGAACCCCCCTTGCGGGGTAAATAAGGGATGCGACGACCCCTAGGGATCGCCCTTGTTGGCATAGCCGCTTTGACCCCTAAAATCCTAGGGGTTGAGTTTCCCGATGGTCGGGTGGCCTTTGATCAGCCGCCCATTTTTGTTGAAGCTAATACCCGCTATCCTCAAGTGTGGCTGAGGAATACCACCTACAACTTCATTGTGCAGATACCGACCACCGCAGGCGAACCCCTTGCCCGTCTTGACATTCAGCAACTGCCCGCCATTGAGAGGATTTATTTTTTGCCCCAACGTACCCGTGCGTTTATCGGCGATCGCTCCCGCCAGCCGATTCCCTTGGGCGAGGTGACCTTTGATGGCCATTCAGCGCTGCTCAAAGTGACCTTTGATCCCCCTGTGCCAGCGGGGTCGTACTTGCGGGTTGAGGTTGCTCCTGTGCGCAATCCCCAGCAGGATGGGACGTATCTTTTTGCTGTAACAGCCTTTCCTCGGGGGGGCGATCGCGCCATGGGTCAAAATATCGGCACAGGTCGCTTGCAGTTTTACCGCAATTCTAATTTTTTCTAACGTGACCGTCTTTGCAACATTACCGCCTCCCCTGCAGCCGGGCGATCGCCTTGCCGTCGCCTTTCCCAGTGGTGTCCTCCGCCAAGGGGAACCTTTTTGGCAGGGGGTGGCCTGTTGGCAAGCCCAGGGCTATGAGGTGATTGTCGATGAGGCTACCTTTGCAGGCTGGGGCTACCTTGCGGGTTCCGATCAACAGCGGCGCGATCGCCTGCGGCACTTATTGCAAGATAGTTCTATTAAGGGCATTCTCTGCGGGCGGGGCGGATTTGGGGCGACTCGTTTGTTGGAGCAGTGGCAGTGGCCAGCGGTGTCGCCGAAATGGCTGATTGGTTTTTCGGATATTACGGCTCTGCTGTGGAGCTATGCTGCCCAAGGGGTGGCCGGCGTCCATGGCCCAGTACTCACCACGCTAGCGGCAGAACCCCTTTGGAGTCGGCAGCGGCTTTTTGATCTGGTGCGGGGCAAACCCCTAGAGCCGCTCTTGGGCACCGGTTGGGGGGGCGGTGTGGTGCAGGGTCGTCTCTTAGTGGGGAATTTAACGGTTGCAACTCATTTACTGGCAACGCCTGATTGTCCTTCTTTTGAGAATGTGATCTTGGCCCTAGAGGATGTGGGTGAGGCCCCCTATCGCATTGACCGTATGCTGACGCAGTGGCGCCGCAGTGGTGTGTTGCATCAGATTAAGGGGATTGCCCTCGGTCGTTTTAGTCGCTGTGAGGATGCGACCACTCAGCCCAATTTTCGTGTCATTGAGGTTTTGGGGGATCGCTTGGCGGAGTTGGGAATTCCCATTGTCAGTGACCTGCCCTTTGGCCATGAGGGGGTGAATGCCGCGTTGCCCGTGGGGGTGGCAGCTGAGCTAGATGGCGATCGCGGATTTTTGCAAGTCCTCCTATGAGAACAAATCAAAACCTGATCTTCAAGTCGCCGAGATTGGTAAAAACTAATCCCATTCATAAGCAGAAGCCGATCGCTGGCAAACAATCAAATGAAAATCTCGGTGGTAAGATATGGGGGATTCCATCAAGGCGCGTAAAGAGTTATGGATTTGGTGACACTGGCCGGACAGCTTAATGCAGGCACCATTTTGCCGGAAACCATCGTGATTGTGACGCTGCTCGTCGTTCTCTTAGCGGATTTGATTCAGGGACGGCAAGCTGATCGCTGGACTCCCTACTTTGCCATTGTTGCTTTAGGGGGAGCGATCGCCACGATGATTCCCCTGTGGACTCAGCCCAACACCGTCAGCTTCTTTGGCAGCTTTATTTCCGATCACCTCAGCCTCTTCTTCCGGGGACTAATTGCCCTTTCAGCCTTGGGCACCATTCTGATGTCCATTCGCTATGTTGAGCAAACGGGCAGTTCCCTCGGCGAATTTATGACGATTCTGTTGACCGCCACGGTGGGTGGCATGTTCATTGCCGGTGCCCAAGAACTGGTGTTTATCTTCGTAGCGCTAGAGACCCTGAGTATTGCCTCCTATCTGCTCACCGGCTACACCAAGCGCGATAGCCGCTCCAACGAAGCCGCCTTGAAATATCTCCTGATTGGTGCGGCCAGTTCTGCCATTTTCCTCTATGGCTCGTCACTGTTGTATGGTCTTTCCGGTGGGCACACCCAATTGCCAGAAATTGCCCAAGCTCTTTCTGCAGAATCCTTGGGTCTGGTGGTGGCCTTAGTGTTTGTTATTGCTGGCATTAGCTTCAAAATTTCGGCGGTGCCTTTTCACCAATGGACGCCTGATGTTTATGAGGGTGCCCCTACGCCTGTGGTTGCCTTTCTCTCCGTTGGTTCCAAAGCGGCTGGGTTTGCCCTTGCCATTCGCTTTTTGACCTTGGCCTTCCCCAGTGTCACCGATCAGTGGCAACTCATCTTTACCGTGCTGGCGATCCTCAGCATGATTCTCGGTAATGTGGTTGCCCTTGCCCAAACCAGCATGAAGCGGATGCTGGCCTACTCCTCCATTGGTCAGGCGGGGTTTGTGATGATTGGTTTTGTCGTTGGCACTGAGGCAGGTTATGCCAGTATGCTCTTTTACCTGCTGGTGTATCTCTTCATGAACCTTGGCGCCTTTACCTGTGTCATTCTCTTCTCCCTGCGCACCGGTACCGATCAAATTAGTGAGTATGCGGGCCTCTATCAAAAAGACCCCCTGCTCACTCTCGGCCTAAGCCTATGTCTGCTTTCCTTGGGCGGGATTCCTCCCTTGGCGGGCTTCTTTGGTAAGATTTACCTCTTCTGGGCGGGCTGGCAAGCGGGTGCCTATGGTCTGGTGCTGCTGGGTCTATTAACGAGTGTGATCTCGATTTACTACTACATCCGCGTCGTCAAGATGATGGTGGTCAAGGAACCCCAAGAAATGTCGCCAGCAGTGCAAAACTACCCAGAGGTGTCTTGGTCGAGCTTTGGTATGCGTCCTTTGCAGGTGGGTTTAGTGATGACGGTGATTGCCACTTCCTTAGCGGGTATCTTGGCCAATCCCCTCTTTAACTTGGTGAATACGGCAGTGCTAGATGTGCCCCAAGTGGCTCACCAACCAACGGTTATCGAGGTGGCTTACCAAAGCCTACCGCCGCCAGGTGAATCTTAAGAATGACTTTAGTACGCTCCCCGATCTATCCCCCTAGAATTAGAGGGAAGCCATGCTAGGACAAATCACAGTGGTGGAATTGGCGCAACGCCTAGCTACAGAGGCGAATACCTTGCAACTCATTGATGTGCGGGAACCAGAGGAGTGGGCGATCGCCCATCTTCCTCACTTTACGCCTTTGCCCTTGAGTGCGTTTCCCCAATGGTCGCCCCAAATTTGCCAGCTCTTTGATCCAGATCGGGAAACCTTGGTACTCTGCCACCACGGTGTGCGATCAGCGCAAATGGGTCACTGGTTGATTCAGCAGGGATTCCGTAATGTGAAGAACATTGTCGGTGGTATTGATGCCTATGCTGCGGCAGTGGATCCAACCCTACCCCGTTATTAGTTGATTGCCTTGTTATTAGTTGATTGCCTTGGGAGAGTTTTCATGACCTTGAAAGTCGGTATTAATGGCTTTGGCCGCATTGGCCGCTTGGTACTACGGGCGGGTCTCGCCTACGACAATATTCAGTTTGTCGGTATTAACGATCTCGTGCCTGCAGATAACCTTGCCTACCTCTTTAAGTACGATTCCACCCACGGCATTTATCCGGGGACCGTCAAGGCAACGGCAGAGGGCATCGAAATTGATGGTAAGTTCATTCCCTGTACGGCCATTCGCCATCCCGCAGAACTGCCTTGGGGATCAGTTGGCGCAGATTACATCGTTGAGTCCACTGGCCTATTTACTGGCTATGAGGGGGCGGCGCAGCATTTACAAGCTGGTGCCAAGCGGGTGGTGATTTCAGCCCCCACCAAGGATGCCGATAAGGTGAAAACCATTGTCGTCGGTGTTAATGATGCGGCCTTTGATCCAGCGGTGGATGTGATTGTCTCCAATGCCAGTTGCACCACGAATTGCTTGGCACCGGTGGCCAAGGTACTCCATCAAACCTTTGGGCTAGCTGAGGGCTTGATGACCACAGTGCACTCTGTCACCGCAACCCAACCGACGGTGGATGGTCCCAGTAAGAAGGATTGGCGCGGCGGCCGGGGCGCTGGCCAAAATATTATTCCTGCGTCTACCGGAGCTGCTAAAGCGGTGACACTGGTGTTGCCCGAACTCAAGGGTAAGTTGACGGGGATGGCCTTCCGCGTTCCCACGCCCGATGTGTCGGTGGTGGATTTGACCTTCAAAACTGAGAAGGCCACGAGCTATGACGAGATTTGTGCGGCAATGAAGGCAGCGGCTGAGGGAGAACTCAAGGGGATTCTCGGCTATACCGAAGAGGCGGTGGTTTCCAGTGATTTTATCGGTGATGGCCGCTCCAGTATTTTTGATGCCACAGCAGGGATCCAACTCAATGCCAATTTCTTTAAGGTGGTGGCTTGGTACGACAATGAGTGGGGCTATTCCTGCCGTGTGGTGGATCTACTCAAACTGATGGCCGCTAAGGATGGTCTGCTCTAGCGACCCAAGTCATGGAGACTGTGGATCACTTCGCAGCAGTGCTGAGTGACTGCTTCTAGGGCGGCGCGATCGCCCGAAGTTGGCGGTGGAATGGGAGCACCAATGCGCACTGTAAGGGGAACGGGTCGGGGAAACGTCCCTTTCTTGAGAATGTCCTGTGTCCCCCAAAGGCATACAGGTAAGAGGGGGGCTTGGGCCTTGGCAGCAATTAGCGCTGCCCCGAGTTTCGGGTCATCAATACGGCCATCCTTGGTGCGGCTGCCCTGCAAAAAGACCCCCACCGCCCAACCCTGTTCTAGGGCTTTGAGAGCAGCCTGCAATGCGCGGCGATCGCCCGCTCCCCGCTTCACAGGATAGGCACCATACCACCGAATCAATGTCCGAAAAATGGGAATCTGGAACAATTCCTCCTTGGCCATCCAAGCCACCGGTCGGCGCACACAGTTGGAAATCAGGGGTGGATCAAAGTAGCTGGCATGATTGGCCACCACCACCAGCGGTCCTCGCAGGGGTACCTGATGGGCACCATAGATGCGCCCGCGAAAATAGGTGTGCAGGAGTGGACTCACCACTGACCATTTGAAAAGATGGTAGAGGAGCAGGCTGATCAGCGGTTCGCGATCGCGACTCACCCAAGGCTCTCCAAACTAGCGATCGTGGCAATACTGGTAACGGTGATCTCTGGGGTAGTGCGTTTAACCAAGCCTGCCAATACGTTGCCGGGGCCAATTTCAAGGGCTTGGGTCACCCCCACTGCCGCAAGGGCATGACAGGTTTCCACCCACCGCACAGAACCCGTCATCTGCGATCGCAACCGTGCCTTGATCACCGCTGCATCCGTTGTCGGTTCAGGTTCGACATTGTTCAAAACGGGAAAGATCGCCTCGTGGAAGGTGCACTCCGCCAGCAGCGTAGCAAACGTGGCTGCGGCCTCCGCCATAAAGGGGGAATGAAACGCCCCACTCACATTCAAGGGAACCGCTCGCTTCACCTTAACTTTGCCGAGTACCGCGTCCACCGCTGACGGCAGCCCCGAAATCACCACCTGCCCTGGATGGTTATCATTGGCCAGAACCACATTGGCTGTGCTGGCGATCGCCTCTTGCAACTGCTTGCGGTCAAAGCCCATCAAGGCCACCATCTTACCCCCGCCAGCGGCATTCATCAGTTCGGCTCGCCGCTGCACTAACTTCAGTCCTGTTGTAAAGTCAAAAACCTCCGCCGCATAGAGGGCAACATATTCGCCGAGACTATGCCCCGCGACAAAGTCCGCTTTTGCCCCCCGTTCCTTGAGAGCATCCACAAGCAGGCTCTCCACCAGAAACAAACTGGGCTGGGTATAGAGGGTTTGATCTAAATCACCGATACGACCTGCACAGCAGTCAATGACCGACCACCCCAAAATAGCTGCTGCCTGTTCGCACCGCTCCTTGGCTGGGGGATAGGCCGTCAGCAAATCCGCCATCATTTCTGGATGTTGCGACCCTTGGCCGGGAAATAACCATGCTGTCTTTGTCATCGGCAGTGCTCAACTCGAACCGCAATCTACTTTACCCGATTTGGGATGTCCGTTATACTAGAAAATTGTCGAGAAAAACCTGCCCCTTTTATCTCCATAGGCTGACATGATTAAACTGCGTCTCAAACGCTACGGCAAAAAACGGAACGCCACCTATCGGATTGTGGCCATGAATAATACGGATCGCCGCGATGGACGTGCCCTCGAAGAATTGGGCTTCTACGATCCGATCCGGGATGAGGTGCGCCTTAAGGAAGAGGCGATTAAGCGGCGTTTGGCGCAGGGCGCACAACCCACAGATACCGTCCGGCGGCTCTTTGTCAAAGCGAATCTTCTCCCTGAAACTGCCAAAAAATAGGCAATGACTGAGTCGGCTGCCCCCAACTATGCTGCCTTGATTCGCTTCCTGCTTGAACCCTTTATGGAAGCACCAGAAACCCTACGGCTCCATGCGGAATTTTCCCCTGCCAATTCTCGCATTTGGGTACGCCTTGCCTTTGCTGGCGAGGATAAGGGGCGGGTCTATGGCCGTGGCGGTCGCAATCTCCATGCTATTCGAGCGGTTCTACAGGCTGCTGCCCAAGCCGCTGGTCAGCAGGTTTACTTAGATGTTTATGACGATGCCAAAAGTACGCCTAAAATAGATCATCAAGGGAGCGATCGCCCCCGGCGATCCCGTCGTCGTTCTTATCCATCATTAAGGAGGCAAAGTTAGCGCGTGTCTGAAGTGCGTTTAGGTGAAAACGAATCCATTGAGTCCGCTCTACGGCGATTCAAGAAAAAAATCCAAAAAGCGGGCATTCTTTCGGAAGTCAAACGGCGTGAACGTTACGAAAAACCCAGCCTACGCCGCAAACGCAAACAGGAGGCCGCCCGCAAGCGCAATCGCTAAGCCTTGGGTATGACCACGAGGGAAAGTCTCACGATTGACCTCCACAGCACTGAGAGTGCGATCGCCCTTGTCGGTGAGCAAGAAGCCAACCTCCGCATCTTTGCCGCCCAAACAGGGGCGACTCTTGTTTTAAGGGGGCGGGATCTCTACATCACCGGCACCCCTGCTCAAATCCAACTCTGCCAACAACTGATTCAAGACCTCGGTACCCTTTGGCGCGAGGGGCGTCCTGTGTCCGGGGTAGATATTCTCACCGTCCGCCATGCCTACGATACCCAACAGCGGGAAGCCCTCCAAGAGCTGCAACGGGATATTCTGGCTCGCACCCGCCGCGGCGAGATTATCCGTGCCAAAACCTTTCGCCAGCGCCAGTACATTCAAGCGATTCGCAGCCATACGCTCACCTTTGGCATTGGCCCAGCGGGCACCGGCAAAACCTTCTTGGCCACTGTCCTAGCGGTACAAGCGCTGCTGTCAGGTACCTATGAGCGGTTGATTTTGACACGGCCTGCGGTGGAAGCGGGGGAGCGGCTCGGCTTTTTGCCGGGAGACTTACAGCAAAAAATTGATCCCTACTTGCGTCCCCTCTACGATGCCCTCTACGAACTAGTGGAGCCAGAGAAAATTAGCAACCTGATGGAGCGGGGGGTGATTGAAGTGGCCCCCTTGGCCTATATGCGAGGGCGTACCCTGAATAATGCCTTTGTCATCCTCGATGAGGCCCAGAACACCACCCCTGCCCAGATGAAAATGGTGCTAACCCGCATTGGTTTTAACTCCCGCCTGGTGGTGACCGGGGATTTGACGCAAACCGATCTACCAGAACATCAAACCTCCGGCCTTAATGTGGCCACAAAAATTCTCCAAGATGTCGAAGGGATCGCGTTTTGTTATCTAACCAAGGGGGATGTGATTCGCCATCCCCTGGTCGAGCGAATTATTGATGCCTACGATCGCCATGAGCAGGCACTCCTAACTAAGCCAAAAGAGCGCGCATCTGGGCGTAGCGATCGCTCAGCCAAGGCCAATTAACCACCTGCCACCAAGCCTCTAGGTACTGATCGCGACGGTTGCGATAGGTCAGGTAGTAGGCATGCTCCCACAAATCATTGCCTAAGATCGGCACTTGCCCTTGCATGAGCGGAGAATCTTGGTTCAGTGTGGTAGTAATGGCCAGATTCCCTTGGGGTGTCAGCACAAGCCAGACCCAGCCGCTGCCAAAGTGCTTCAGACCCGCCTGCTGAAACTGGGTTTGAAACTCTGAGAACGAACCAAAGGTGGCTGCAATTGCTGTGGCCAACTCCCCCATCGGTTCACCGCCACCATTCGGTGCCATACTTTGCCAAAAGAGGGAATGGTTGGCATGGCCGCCGCCGTGGTTGCGTACGGTTTTTTGGATGGCGGTGGGTAGTTGGTGAATGTGGCGCAGTAAATCCTCAATGGGTAGCCCGTGCCATTGACGGTAGGGCGTCAGTGCCTTGTTTAGAGTGTTGATATAGGCCCCATGGTGTTTGTTGTGGTGGAGCTGCATCGTCTCCGCATCAATCACTGGCTCTAGGGCATCATAGCCGTAGGGCAAAGGCGGCAGCGTATAAATTTCTGACGGCTCACCTTCAGCCACGGCTGGGCGCGATCGCAACCAGAGTGTAGCGGCACTGCCGACAAGGAGGCCGAGGGTTTGACGACGGGTTAGGGGCATAGCGAGTACGTCAAATGTTAAATGTTCCTGCTAATAATCTAAGCCCCTCAGGATTATTCTTGGCGCAGCAGAAGTTGTTGAGCTTGGCTGGGGGTCAAAAGTTGGCCATCCACTTCAATTTGCAGCACTTTGCCAGGAGATGGTTGCAGCGTCGTACTGGCCTCGCGGCGATTCTTAAAACGCCACTGATTTTGCCAAAGGCGGTTCATTTCTGACAATTCAAAGGCAGTGGTTGGGGAAATAGGATTAAAGATCGGGGGCAGGGGAGTCGCCAACGTGGCCAAGGGATAACATATTCCCAGCCACACCGCGCTCAACAGCAGTGGACGAGTCATGAATCAATACCTCTCGGGAGCGATCGCAAATAATTTTTACAGTCGTCTTGTTCTAACCGTTTGTTTTTTCACCAATGTCAGTCCTAGTTCTTATCTTATTGTATCCTCTGGAACTAAAGCCGTTTTTGGGTTTTTTCCCTCCTACTGAAGCCTTGAGGCTACCAAGCTTCTCCATTGTTTCCTAAGTTAGGAGGGTAGGGCATACGCATCAGTTGGTTGGCAATTATCAGTCAAGAATGACACAGGCATACACCCCTGAAGATGTTTGGCGATTATTGGCGGAGCTACTAGAGGCTCAAAAGGAAACAGAACGCCAATTTCAGGAAACGGATCGGCTTTTTCAAGAGACTGAACGGCGATAAAAAATGATGGGCGTGATTCGCCGATATCATAAAGCTTTTTCCAGTGTGAAAAAATTGTGGTGCAGCCCCATATCCCCTACTTGATTCGCCGCAGGAAGCAAGGTGGAGAAAGAGGTCCGTCCCACACATTTGTACATTTGTGACCTAGGCAGCGCGTTTGACCAAGGAGCGAATGACGTTGTCTTTCATCATCAATAGGCGAGAGGCTTGCAACAGTAGCTCACGAGCTTCCTGAAGGCTCATGGTACTCACTTGTTCCTCCATCACGCGCATTTGAAACTCCTGTTCAAAGCTGAGGTCAACATTCAGTTCGGGGAAGCGTTGCTCCATAGAACGTACTCCTTACGCCAGGTTATCGGCCATACGTGTTAAAAAATATAACAAACACATTGACAAAGTTGCCATTCAATGAATATCACCCGTGCAAAGGATAAAATGTTCAGCATGAACGATTTCACTAAATTCTCGATCGCTTTCACAAACGAGACCTGATAGACTGAGCTAAAACTCAAGTTCGATGATGAGGACGGCAAGATGCGGTTGGCAGACGTCGCTGAACGGTTTGGGGCAACCCTCGACTGTCCAGAGCAGGGCGATCGCCCAGTGTTGGGGGTAGCCCCTTTAGAAACAGCAACAGCCACGGATATCTCTTTTCTGGCCAATCCTAAGTACAGCGCCCTGTTGCGGACAACGGAAGCGGCTGCTGTATTTGTCCGTCCTGATTTTCAAGGGGAGGCAGCCTGTCCCCTGCTGCGGGTGCCCCATCCCTACCTTGCCTTTGCCAAATGTATTGAATGGTTTTATCCGCAACCCAAACCTACTGCCAAAATTCACCCGACGGCAATTCTGGGAGCCGATGTCGTCTTGGGAGCTGAGGTGACCATTGGTGCCTATACGGTCATTGGCGATCGCGTGCGCATTGGGGATCGCACCGTTATTGATAGTCATTGCACGCTCTACGATGATGTGGTGGTTGGCGCCGATTGCCGTATCTACAGCCACTGTGCCCTGCGGGAGCGGGTACAATTGGGCGATCGGGTCATCCTGCAAAATAGTGTTGTCCTAGGCGGTGATGGCTTTGGCTATGTGCCCCTGCCCGATGGTCGCCACTATAAAATTCCGCAAGTGGGTACCGTAGTCATTGGCAATGATGTCGAAATTGGTGCTGGCACAACGATTGATCGCGCCACTCTCGGAGAGACCACTGTGGCGAATGGCACGAAGATTGATAACCTGACGATGGTGGCTCACAACTGTACCATTGGTGAAAATGCGATTCTCTGTGCCCAAGTGGGCTTAGCGGGTTCGACCCACATTGGTCATCATGTGGTTCTGGCTGGACAGGTGGGGGCAGCGGGTCATTTGACCATTGGCGATCGCACCATTGTCTCCGCCAAATCCGGCATCAGTACCTCTGTCCCCCCAGATAGCCGCATGGGGGGGATTCCGGCGATGGATCAAACCCTCTACCTCAAGGTTTCAGCCGCAGTGAAGCAACTGCCGGATCTCCTCAAGCGAGTGCGCAAATTGGAAGCAAAGGTGGGGGAATAAGCATAGATACGCTAGCCAGCCTCTATAGTGGAACTAAGGGCTAGGGTTGCCTTTTTGATCGTTCCCCATGGGGTGAAGGGCAATGGGTCACACAAATCTGCGACACTAAAGCTTATGACTCCTCCAGCAGCCATTCGATTACTGCCCAGTGATCAGAAATTGTTCCAAGCGCTCCTTGGCTACCAAGAACTAACGACCAAGGCAGAAAAACAGGCGGCCTTACTTTCTTTGCTGCAGCGAGATCGCGCCCAAGTCATTGTCAAAAGTATTGCCCAAGCTGCCTTTCCCCAAACTGCCTTTAACGTCGCCCTCTGGATGCTCAACCACGACTTGGTGACGCTAGATTGGCTCTACGACATCACCTACCGCATTTCGACCCAAGGCTGCCAAGAAACGATTGATCTGCGCTTGCTCTACAGCAGCCTCAAACACATCAGTCCGGGGGATGCAGCCATTGTCTTGGGTCAAACCGATGCTGCCCTTAAGGCCATTCGCCTTGATGACTTGGATCTGGCAACCTTGGTTACGACATTGGAACCCGGAGTGGCTATTAGTTTGCTTTCTTGGTTTGTCACCTTTAAGAAAATCACGACGGTGGATCTGGAATACATCAGCCAAATTGTCCAGAAGGTGAAACCTACTGCCGAATCGCCCCAAGAGACCACTGAGATTCACTCCCAACCCCTCGTCCCTGAACCCCACATCATTGAAGTCACCCTTGAAGACAAATTGCTGGATTTGAATTTGCAATTGGGGGGAACAGAAACAGAGATTCTACCCAAGGTTTTGGATCGCTTTTTATTTCGGCGCACCCGTGAAGATAAGGTGGTCTATCGTCCCAATACACAGGTGGTCCGCCTCGCCTGCGTCGGAGAAGAACGCCGCGACATTCCTGTGCCAGTGCGCAGTGCCAAAACATGGCCACCGGGAGTCTATGTGATCTATCGCGAGCAGGAGTCGCTCCAACTGATGCGCTTGCCGGATAACGAATTCTACGAAATTTTGCCCTTCGGGCCTGATCCCTATCTGCGCGCCGAAACGATCGCCCGCATGGTCAAGGAAGGACAGCGCTAGTTATA
>FMJZ01011203.1_pt1 | contig 29275 bp, 27 predicted proteins | sample 1987881 | NCBI WGS metagenome assembly FMJZ01 (sample SAMEA4378227, study PRJEB15110) | soil metagenome | biome: soil; feature: Field; material: Soil | place: India | collected 2015-03-11 | depth 0 m
TAGGGTTGTGTTTTTTGCGGGAAGGTGTTCGCCAAGGTGAACAGGTTCTCTGCATCTTGCTCGGTGAACCAGTATCGAACCTCCTTGAAAATGCCACATCCTTTGGCATTGATACAACCGGCATCAATTTTCTCGACCTTACCCCCACTCGGGAATTCTTTGTTCAGGTTGAAACATATGACCTTTTCTCTCCTGCGGATGTGGAACGAGTTCCTACAACTCGAAAGATTCTTGAAAGTGTTGCCAGCGTGAAACCCCAAAGAGTCTTCGTTGATTCCTTGAGTCAGTTCCGCTACCTTGCTCCGAATCCTTTCGAGTATCGCAAACAAGTGCTTTCTTTTATCCGCTTTCTCACAGAGCAGGGAATAACGGTTTTGACAACCTCAGAAAAAAGCCCTGAAGCTCCTGACGAAGACTTGCAATTCCTTGCTGATGGTATATTTGTCCTCTCCCGGGCTCGTCACAGTCGTAGCATTGAGGTTAAAAAGTTCCGGGGTTCTTCTTTTGAGCCCGGGGTACACGCTTTTGAGCTTGCTTTTGGAGGAGCAAGAGTTTTCCCTCGGCTTGTACCTTATGAGAGACGTGTATCTTGCTCTTTTGAACTCGTACCTTCAGGAATCCCAGGACTTGATGAGCTTTGCGGAGGAGGAATTGAGGAAGGGACGATAACAATCATAACCGGACCAACTGGTGTGGGTAAAACAACCCTTGCATTGCAATTTCTCTGGGGTGTGGTTCAAAAAGGAAGGCGTGCTGTGGCGTATTCTTTTGGAGAGGATGTGGAAACCATTCTCTTTCGTTGTGAGCAGGTGGGAATTCCAGTACAGGATATGATACGTAGAGAACTCCTTGCAGTACAAAGGATCGAGCCCCTCCGGTATACCTCCCAGAGTTTTGCAAGAAGAGTCGTTGAAGAGGTTCTGGAGAGGGAAACCTTCTGTGTCCTTATCGATTCTATCTCTGGGTACAGACTCTCGATTGTAGGACAAAGCCTTGAAAAAGAGCTCTACTCCCTTGCTAAGTACCTTACCTCTCTTGGAAAAATGGTATTCCTGGTGAATGAGGTCGAGCAAGTTGCAGGTGATTTTCAGGTGACCGGTCGAGGTCTAAGTTACCTTGCTGACAACATCATTTTTCTTCGATACCTTGAAATGGATGGGGAATTGCGGAGAGTTATTGGGGTTTTAAAAAAGCGGCTGGGGAATTTTGAGAAAAGAACCCGAGAATTCTCTATAACAAGTGAAGGCCTTCATGTGGGACCTCCTCTTGGTGATATCCAGGGGATTTTTCAGGAATTCCCAAAGCGGGAATAGCGGGGATAAGGAGGAAATTTGTGGAACCTATACTTGTTGCCCTCCACCATAAAGCAAACAGGAGACTCCTTGAGGCATACATGAAAAGCTATTACCCCCTTTTCATTCCTGATAGGTTATCTGAAGAGACATTCCTTGAGGAAAAGTCTTCCTTGGCGTTGTTGATGGACCAGTTCTACAAACCTGGCGAGTGGCTATAGAGAAACGGCGAGAGAAGGAACGCCCTCTTTTCCTTCCCTTTGCATTTGTAACCTCTCGGCAAGACCTCGGCCTTGCCCAACACTTTCTCTGGACGGCTGTAGATGAAATCATCACCACTCCTATCGAGAGGGTTGAACTTCGGGCAAGAATTGAGGTCCTCTGTACCATCCGACGTCTGTCGCTTCAACTTCACACCCAGTACCGGCGCCTTTTTGAAAACGTTCCTTTAGGTCTTTACTGGACGTCTCCTACGGGGACCATTCTCGACATCAATTCAACGCTGGCAAGAGCGCTTGGTCTTACGGATCCAAAGGACGTCATTGGTAGAAATGCCCTTGAGTTTTACGTAAATCCTGAGGATCGTAAAGCATGGCAGGATGTGATGGAGAGGGAGGGGAGGGTGACTCATTTCCGGTGCCTCTTGCGGCGACTTGATGGAGAAGTCTTCTGGGCTTCCTTGAACATTCAGCAGGTTCTTGATGGGGAAGGGAATCTTTTGTACTACGAGGGAAGTGTTGAGGACGTTACAGAGCTTGTGGCTTATGAAGAACGCCTCAAAGAAGCTCTTGCAAGGCTTGGACAGAGTTTCGACAATCTTGTCCTTCTTCTCTCAAGACTTGTGGAAATTAGAGATCCGTATACTGCGGGTCACCAAAGGCGTGTTGCCCAGCTCGCCCGGGACATTGCCTGTGTCATGGGATTTGGGGAAGAGGAAACTCAAAAAGTGTATGTTGCCGGTCTTCTCCATGACATCGGAAAGATTGCCATTCCTGGGGAAATACTGAATAAACCAGCAACACTTACTCCCCTTGAGCGGGCAATTGTCAGGGAGCACCCGGAAAAGGGTTACGAAGTCGTCTCCTCTGTGGATGTTCTCCGTCCTGTGGCTGAAGTTATTCTTCAGCACCATGAACGCCTCGATGGCTCGGGATACCCAAGGGGGCTCCGGAACGGGGAAATTCTCCCCGCTGCCCGGATTCTTGCGGTGGTTGACGTTGTGGAGGCTATGATGCACCACCGCCCGTACCGTCCACCCTACAGTCTTGAGGAAGCACTTTTCGAAATCACAAAGAACCGGGGAATCCTGTACGATGAGGCAGTGGTCGATGCATGTTGCGCTCTCTTTAGAAAAGGAAGGTTTGTTTGGGAGGATTAGAGCATCTCTCTGAAGGCCTCAAGGCGGGTACGAATCTGTTCTTGAGAGTTGTGTCGCTTGTCGAGATGGTCTCCATCAAGAAAAAGTACGGGATATCCCTCCTTCTTGAGAGTTTCTCGAAGCAGCGCGTTCATGCCCTGGCTCTGGCGACATCCCCACTGATTGAACTGTATGGCTCCCTGAGCCTCGTACTCTCGGAGAATCCGGAGAATGTTCTTAAGACGCCCTTTGCCGTCTGAGAGTGTCTCACTACTCCAGAGGATCTTCCTGCTCAGAGAGAGAAAAGGTTCCCGGGGACTGAGCTCTTCGGGGAAGAGGCTGGCAAATTCTTCAAAGGCCACTCCCAGACCCAGTTCCTCAAGAAGGGGAACAAGGTTACTCCGATAAAAGGGTTTGAGGTGGAGCCAGACGAGGCGGTGAGGGAGAAGCCGTTGGGTATTCCTGACCTCCTCGAGGAGTTTTTCGGCGAAGTACAGAGACTCTTCCCTTCCCAGGAACTGGTAGTAGTAGGGGAGGTAGTCAAGGTTTTTGGTGGGAGGGCAGAGCATGTGGTCTTTTCTTTTCCGCAGACACTCTATTTCCCAGAAAATCTCCCGGGTGCGGTTGGAGAGAGAAAAAGGCCTATCCCAGGAGAAAAGAACATGATGGTTTTTTTCCAGGTCCCGGGCAATATCTTTGAGCTGTTCTGCCACATACTCTGCGGTTTCCCTGGTAAACGCTTTGGGGACGTCCACCACGAAAAGAGGAACTCTAAAGAACTCTCTGAGGGTCTCAAAAAAGGGTACCGTCCCCTGGCAAATACTCGAGGTAGCGAAGAGGAAATCAGGCTGAGGGAAAAACCCAAGAAGGCTCATGCCCACACTCAAGCGGTGGTAGCTGCAGAGGTCCTGGGAGAACCAAGCTTTTTCTGCTGCTTTGAGGGGTAAAAGGGGAAAGCCCAGGGCAGCCACAAGGCCTGCAGCGATTTCTGGGTAGAAAGGAACGAGAGAGGCAGCATGGAGGAATTCGCACGGAAAGAAAAGGCTTGCCCAGCCAATCTTTCCCGCTCTTCCGTAGAGAGTGCGGATGGAGTGTATCGTCACCTGATAGGAGAATTGAGGAAGAGAGGGATTGGGGTATTTGTGGTGAAGCCAAAACTCATAAGGGCGCAAAGAACGGAAAAGGAGAGGTCTTTGCAGGAGAAAGCGGGCGACTCGAAGAAAGAAAGGAGAGTACTCATCCACACTCAAGCACCTCTCGAAAAGCTTCAACTCGGGTCTCCCACTGGCTGAAGGAAGGGGTGTCATCGTGTTCCAAAAGAAGCACAGGGAGGGCGAATTCTTGCCTCAAAAGCCCGATTTCATAGAGTGCAAAGTCACAGAACTTGGAGAAGAAAACCACCACACCTTGCAGATTGAGGTCCTGGCATATCTTCTTGAGTGTTGTCCTTCTCTTCTTTCCCGAGAGCTTTGGACAGGAGAGGCAAGCAGAAAGATACAATCTCGCCAGGTCCTCGAAAGGGGAGGAGGAGAGGGAAAAGTCTTCCACCCAGAGGGGGCGATTTTTGTGGATGTCAGCAAAGACCGCAAATCCCTTTTCTTCAAGGAGAGGTATAAGAAGGGGTGCAAAGTGAGAACCCACGAGGAGAATGGGGATGCGATCCTTCTCTTGAGCCCTTTCTTTGAGGTTTTTCAAATATTCTTTTCTCTTTTTAGCACTCTCTGGAAGCATTGCTTTGAGTCTCTCCTCACACTGAGAGAAAGGTTCCTCCCTGAGTGCAGAGAGCCTCCGAGCCAGTTCTTTAAGGTTTTCGGCAAAACGTTGAACCGCTCTTTCAGAGATCGTGGCCGGAACATCAAGAGGAAGCACAGGCTTCCCCAGGAAGGAGAGGAGCTCAAAGGTTCTCCGGGAAGCGTCGCAGGAGAGGGGAATAATATGGAGAAGAGGATCGTGTTCTTTTGTCCAATCGGCGAAGGCCTTGCACAGGGTACAGAAAGGAACAGGAAAAAGGGCCTCCCGAGAAGGAGAAAACTTGGGCTCGAAGAGAAGAGCTTGAAAACCACAAGCCCTTACGAGTTCTTCAGGAACGTAGCTGCAGAAGTACCCCACCGAATCCATTCAGAAGAGCACCCACGAGAGCAGAAAGAGTACAATTCCCAGAACGAAGAGTGGCAGGAGTAGATACATTGCCCATTTCAAAAGGAGAAGCCCCAGGAGAAAAAGAACCAGAAGGGCGATTCCCGCAAAGAACAGAGGAATGAAGATGGGCAAAAGGTAGAGGGCAAAGAGGACGAAGAGTGCAAGGAGAATAGCTGTTCCGATCGACCACAGAAGCCGAATCACGTCTTGTCACCTCCTTCAAGGAAGGTTTCAAGGAGACGGGCGAGGTTTTGGGCGACAAAGCCTTGGGGTCGAAGCTCGGAGAGTATGGTTTCGGGAGAAACCTCTTCCTTCCAGAAGTTTCTGTTCGCTTTTCTATCCTCAAGCATTTTCGTCCCCTCAAGGGCTACACCGAGAAACACACCCCGGGAGAGGGCATAGGCATAGAAAACCGAAGAGGAGTCAAAATCTAAGGCGGCACCAATTCCTCTTCCTTTGGGACCAAGACTTATCGAGAGACTTCCTCCCAGAACTGCTCTTCCCTCAAAAAGGGCCTCAAGGCCCTCTCGGCGCATGATGAAGAAAATAATGTCTTGGGACTGAACGCCAACCTGGACTCCGAGGCTTAGGCTTTCTATGGTGTAAAAGGCCGGACCGAAAAAGGTTCTCTCACCTTCTCTGCGGGCGAAGACCGCTCCCCCACCGCTTGTCTTGCCCACGAGAAACCCTAACCTTTGGACTTCTGGGAAAATGGCTATGCCCTTAGCTTTCTCGAAGAGAGAACGCAAAAAGCTTTGGTCAAGGGACTGTGCAAGCTCGTACAGGGCCTTAATGGACCGATTGAGGAGGCCTTCCTCGTCTCCTAAGGCCCTCAGGGGCAGAGCAAGAAGGAAAAGTATCATAAAAGCTACGAACCATCGGAGCTGCATATTTCTCCTCTCCCTTTGGGGTCATTGTAGCACAAGGGAGGGGAAAGATGACAGAGGGAATGGGGTGTGGTAAACTCTCTCCAAAATTACCCCCAAGGAGAAGAAGGAGTGGATTATCCTCGTCTCCGCCTGAAAAAGGGGAAGGAAAAGCGTCTGCTTTCCGGTCACCCCTGGGTTTACCGCACTGAAGTCGACGCAGTGCGGGGACCGGCTGAGCCCGGGGATGTTGTGGCGGTGGAGACCCATCGAGGTAAATTCCTCGGTCTTGGGTACTATAACCCCCATTCGGCGATTGCAGTACGGATGTTGAGCCAAGACCCAAAAGAGCGCATCGATGCTCTCTTTTTTGCCCGCCGTGTGGAGGAGGCTCTCCTTTTCCGTCTGCGTCTTTTCAAGGAGGAAGAGACCAATGCTTTTCGGGTTGTTTTTGGGGAAGCCGATTTCCTTCCGGGACTCATTGTGGACAAGTTTGGTCCTTATCTTGTGGTACAGGTTCTCACCCTGGGTATGGAAAAGAGAAAAAGGGAAGTTCTTGAAGCCCTTGTCTCAATCCTTCGTCCTCTTGGGGTTTACGAGCGGAGTGACGTGGAGGTACGCAAAAAAGAAGGCCTTGAGTTACGCTCGGGGTATCTGTGGGGTTCTTTCGACCCTCGCATTATCATCCGGGAGAATGGGTTGTCTTTTGTGGTGGATGTGGCGGAAGGACAGAAAACTGGACATTTCCTCGACCAGCGGGAGAACCGCCTCGCCCTTCGCCGGTATGTGCAGGAAGCGAGAGTCCTTGATTGTTTTTCGTACAGTGGGGGATTCGGTATCCATGCGCTGGTTTTTGGGGCCCGGGAGGTTGTGGCGGTCGACATTTCAGAAAGGGCCCTCGCTCTGGCCCGGGATAATGCCCGCCTGAACGGTGTGGGAGGGGCAATTACCTTTTTGGCGGCTGACGTCTTTGAAACCTTGCGGGAGTTTGCAAAGCAAAAGGAGCGCTTTGACCTCGTCATCCTGGACCCTCCGGCTTTCGTTAAGGAACGGGAAACCTTGGCAGGAGCACTGCGGGGATACAAGGACATTAATCTCTTTGCCATGAAACTCCTGAACCCCTCAGGAATTCTTATAACTTCGTCCTGCTCTCATCATCTTTCTGAGGAAAAATTTCTTGCCACGATTGAAGAAGCCGCCTCAGATGCAGGAAGACGCTTGCAAGTTCTTGAACGCAGAGGGCAGGCCCAAGACCACCCGGTTCTTCTGGGGTACCCTGAATCTCGCTATCTGAAGTGCTTTATCCTCCGGGTTCTTTGATGTGGTATAATGAAAAAGCATTATAGTATTACTTTACCACTATAGGAGCAAAAAACGGTGGCTCTTTTTCCTCAGTTCAGTGAAGCGGTGTCTCTGGCCCTCCACAGCATGGTCCTTTTGAGCCAGAGTACCTCCCCCCTTACTACCAAGGAAATTGCGGAGAAAACTGAAGCCTCGGTGCATCATCTGGCCAAAGTTTTCCAGCGCCTTGGAAAAGCAGGACTCGTTGTATCGGAAAGGGGACCCAAGGGAGGCTTTGTACTCGCCCGTCCACCGGGGGAAATCACCCTCCTTGAGGTATACGAGGCCATTGAAGGACCCTTTGCGACCAGAGGGTGTCTTTTAGCAAAAGGGCAATGTCCTTTTTCGTCTTGCGTCTTTGGCGAGCTTCTTCGTGACTTTACCCTTCGGTTGCGGGTATACTTATCGTCTCACCGACTTTCTGACGTATGTCGAGAATGAAAAATGGGGAGAGGAGGTTCATCACCAGGGAAGAGCAAAAAACAGTTCAACCCATGGTGAGGCCTGGAGGAGGTCACGAAGCAGGACCACTTGCAAGTTTTCAATCTGAAAGGGTAAGTGGGCATCGTTGGTGAGAAACGCCCTGCTGTCTTCTCTGGGGTGGTAGCTATATGGGAAACATCGGGAACACACATCTGGCCTTCTCCTCTCTGGGAAGAAAGAAATCCTTCCCCAGGAGGCAGGTGTATGCTTTTGAAAAACAGGGCTTCTCAAGAGGGGGTGGAGAAGATACAATAGAAAAAAGCCCTTGAGGAGGTGTCACGGTGCCCGAATTTGTCAATCCCTTCAGCGGGATAGTCCCCGGACGGAAGATGACTAAGGAGGAGCTTATCCGTGCCATTCGTTTGAACCTCGCTGCTGAAGAAGAAGCGGTGCATCTCTACCTTGCCCATGCCGACGCCACCGATCACCCTCTGGCGAAGAAGGTCCTCATCGATATCGCCAATGAGGAACGAGTGCACGCCGGAGAGTTCTTACGCCTTCTTGAAATTCTCACGGGGGATGAGGGAAAGTTCATGGCCCAGGGAGCCAAAGAAGTCGATGACATGGCCAGGACTGCTGGGCAGGATAACCCCACCCTGGGATCACTCAGAGAGGAGGGGTGAGGATGGGTACGCCGTATCTCTCGCGAGAAGAGGCTCCCTTTGGAAGCGAATTGTGGAAGGTTCTCGACGAGGCCTGTGTGAGCATGGCCAAAGAAGAGCTCTCGGGTCGAAAGTTTTTGCCCCTTCGGGGTCCTTTTGGTCTTGGCTTTGCCTTTGTACCCCTCTCAGTGCGGTCTCTCGAAGAGGGCATATCGACCCTTGAGGGGAAATCCCTCGTTGCCCTGGAACGCTCGTTTCATCTCAAGAAGCTGGACGTTGCCCAGTTCGAGCGAGGTAGTGTATCTCTGGATCTTGCGCCTCTCGTGAAGGCCACAAGAGAAGTGGCAAAACTCGAGGAGAAGCTCATTTTCGAAGGTCTTGGAGGGCAGAGCGGTCTCTGCACTCATCCTTCGGCAGGCTCCTCGTCGCTCTCCGAGTGGGACAAGCCGGGGAAAGCAGCTGAAGACATCATAAGGGCCATCTCGATTCTCGATCGGGAGGGGTTCCACGGGCCCTTTGCCCTGGCTTTATCGGTGGAGCGATACAATCTCCTTTTCCGTAACTATCCCGGTACTGGCCATACAGAGCTCTCTCATATCTGCTCCATTGTGGGAGATCGGGTGGTGAAGTCTCCGGTTCTTCGGGAGGGAGGAGTGCTTCTTGCGGTGAACCCCATGTATGCGGAGATTATCCTCGGCCAGGACCTGCAAGTAGGATTCGTCGGGCCGGAAGAGGAAGGCTATCGTTTCTCGATTTCTGAGAGTCTTGCCTTGCTTTTGCGGGAACCTCGTTCGGTGTGCGTACTGAAGTAAAGAAGGAGAGAACAGGTGGGGAGAATTCCCCACCTGTCAGGATTTTTTCTTTCGATAAGTAACATAGATGGTCTTCTTAGCACCCTTTCTTGTTCATTTGCGGTAACCTCGCAATCGAATCTTCCCAAGTGTATCGCCCTTGATACATACTGCCCTCGACGTGTGCCGATCGATTGCCTCAACGGAAAGGTCGAAAAAGGGTTACCTACAGTGACGAGGAAAACTTTCTATCCCCTCTTGGGGTGTTATGTCCCTCGGTCGAATCACCGGGATTTCCAGGGTTTTTCTGTGGAACCCCTTTCCCTCGGAGCAGGTATTTCCCTGTGTTATAATGGTACTTGTCTTTGGGGGACTTTGTTTGAGGAGGGTAATCATGCTTGCTCTTTTGAAGGAAATGTGGGCGAAGAAAGCCCAGGAACGCATTATCCGGGAGCTCCAGAAAAAGTTCGTTGAGCCTATCAATGCTTTAGAGAAGACAACGAGTGCCCTCTCGGATGGGGAACTTGCTCGGAAGACCGACGAGTTCAGGGAGCGCTTGACTCGGGGTGAAACCCTTGACGACCTTCTCATCGAGGCCTTTGCCGTGGTACGGGAAGTGGCTCGAAGGGTTGTGGGTATGCGTCCTTTCGACGTACAACTCATGGGAGCAGTGGTGCTCCACCAAGGGAAGATTGCCGAAATGCAAACAGGTGAGGGGAAAACTCTGGTGGCCACCATGCCGGCATACCTCAATGCCCTCACCGGGAAGGGCGTCCACATCGTCACGGTGAACGACTACCTGGCCAAGCGCGACCGCTACTGGATGGGTCCGGTCTTTGAGTTTCTGGGACTCTCGGTAGGTCTCATCCAACATGAGTCCACCCCTGAGGAACGCAAAAAAGCCTATCGGTGTGACATCACTTACGGAACCAATGTGGAGTTTGGCTTTGATTACCTCCGAGACAATATGGCTCTTCGCAGAGAAGACGTTGTGCAGAGAGAGCTCCACTATGCTATTGTCGATGAGGTGGATTCTATTCTCATCGATGAGGCTCGAACTCCTCTCATCATTTCCGGACCATCGGAAGAAAATACCGAGATATACTACAAAGTGGATCGGGTAGTGCGGAAGCTCGCTCCTCGGGAAGATTTCGACTTTGAAGAGAAAACCCGTTCCGTCTGGTTGACGGAAAGGGGGATTGCCAAAGTAGAGAAGTTGCTCCACGTGGACAACCTCTATGAAGAAACAGGGAAAGGGACACTCGAACACCTTATCCGGCAGGCCTTGCGGGCTCACCATCTCTACCGGAAGGACGTGGACTACGTCGTCAAAGAGGGTCAGGTGATCATCGTCGACGAGTTCACCGGAAGGCTCATGTATGGGAGGCGCTACAGTGATGGCCTCCATCAGGCTATCGAGGCCAAGGAAGGACTTCAAGTCGCAAGCGAAAACCAGACTCTGGCCTCCATCACCTATCAGAACTACTTCCGCATGTACGAGAAAGTTTGCGGTATGACTGGCACGGCGAAGACAGAAGAAGAGGAATTCATCTATACCTATGGTATGCCCGTTGTGGTGATACCCACCAATAGGCCCCTTCGGCGTACCACGCTTCCTGACGTCATCTATCGAACGGAGAGAGAGAAGTTTGAAGCGGTGGTGAAGGAGATAGAAGAGCTCCACACCATGGGGCGGCCTATCCTTGTGGGAACCACCTCCATCGAAAAATCGGAGCGCTTGAGTGAGATGCTGAGAAAAAGGGGTATTCCCCATCAGGTCCTCAACGCCAAACACCATGAAAGAGAGGCGGAAATCATTGCTCAAGCAGGGCGCCAAAAAGCGGTGACGATTTCGACGAACATGGCCGGTCGGGGAACAGATATCCTTTTGGGAGGGAACCCCGACTTTTTGGCCAAGCGCCGGCTGCGGGAGATGGGATTCCCCGAGCATGTCATTGTACGCTTGAGCCTGGGCATGCCCTCTGATGACCCGGAAGTTCAAAGGGCTAAGGAAGTCTATCGGGATCTCTATGTCCGCTTTAAGGAAGAAACCGACCGGGATGCTGAGGAGGTCAAAACCCTGGGGGGTCTTCACGTCATCGGCACAGAACGCCATGAGAGCCGTCGCATCGACAACCAGCTTCGGGGAAGAGCCGGGCGCCAGGGCGACCCTGGTTCCTCACAGTTTTTCCTCTCTTTGGAGGACGATCTTCTACGCCTTTTCGGTTCAGAGCGTCTCTCGGGTATCATGGGACGCTTGGGGATGGGAGAGGGTGAACCCATCGAACATCCTCTGGTGACTCGTCTTATCGAGGCGGCTCAGAAGCGAGTAGAAGGTTATCACTTCAACATTCGCAAGACCCTTCTGCAGTATGATGACGTTATGAACAAGCAGAGGGAAGTTATCTATGCCCAACGTCGGCGGGTCCTTTTTGAGGAGAATCTCCGCCCCTTTGTCTACGATATGCTTGAGAAAGTCCTTGAAGAGCTTGTGGAGACCCATGCCAACGAGCGTGTGTATCCAGAGGAATGGGACCTTGAGGGACTGAATCAGCGTCTGCAGTTTTTGTTTGGTGCGGAGTTCAAGCCCAAAGGAGAAGAGCTCCTGCGTTTGACTTCTTCAGGTCTCAAGGACACACTTTATAACGAGCTGAGAAGGTTTTATGAGAGAAAGGTACAGGAAGTTGGGGAGGAGATCTTTCGGGATATCGAACGCTATGTCCTTCTTAGAGTTGTCGATCACCACTGGAAGGACCACCTCCATAACATGGACCACCTCCGGGAGGGAATCGGTCTTCGGGCCGTGGGTCAGAAGGACCCCTTCGTGGAGTATCAGTTGGAAGCCTTCGATATGTTCCAGGACATGGTGGCTTCAATCCGCGAGGACGCTCTTCGATACCTTTTCCATGTACGGGTGGTGCAAAAGCCTTCCCCTTCCTTGCCAAAGGGGAGAGAAAGGGTGAAAGAGACCTCCCCTAAGAAGGTCCAAAGGGAGGGAAAAATTGGCCGAAACGACCCCTGTCCCTGTGGAAGTGGTCTCAAGTACAAATACTGTTGCGGGAAAAAGTAGGAGAGAGGAGGAAAAGGAGTGCAGGTTGATCTTTCTCAGGAGCTTGCTCTTGTTCGAGAGAAACTTAAAGAGATTGGAGGGTATCTTTGAAGAGGAGAAAGTCCAGGAAAAGATAAAGATCATCGAGCTTGAAATGAGTCAAGAAGGCTTCTGGGAGAACAAGGAGGACCAGGAACGTCTTCTCAAGGATTATCGTAAGTACCGGCGGGTTTTTGACGAGTACACTGAGCTCAAAGAAAGATTTGAGGATGCTGAGGAACTCCTGCACATCGTCTCACCAGAAGAGGTCGAGTATGGAGAGTTGGTGAGGGAGATCAGGAAACTCAAGGAAGCGGTTGAGGACCTTGACATCCGTCTCCTCTTCCGAAACGAGGAGGATCGCAACAATGCCATTGTGGCCATTCACTCTGGGGCAGGAGGGACGGAATCGCAGGATTGGGTGGAGATGCTCTTTCGGATGTACTTGCGGTTTTGTGAGCGAAAGGGCTTTGACGTACAGGTCACGGATATCCTGGAAGGAGAAGAAGCAGGCTTGAAACATGTGACCCTTCTCGTTCAGGGAGAATATGCCTATGGATACCTCCGCTCTGAACACGGAGTGCACCGCTTAATTCGCATTTCTCCCTTTGATGCCAACAAGCGCCGTCACACCACCTTCGCCCTGGTTGACGTCATTCCGGAGATTGGCGAGGATGTTGACGTGGAAATCAACCCCCAGGACCTTCGCATTGAAACCTTTCGAGCAAGCGGTCATGGAGGGCAGCACGTGAACGTTACAGATTCAGCCGTGCGTATCATACACGTTCCTACGGGGATCATAGTACAGTGTCAGAACGAGCGTTCCCAGCATCAAAACAAAGCCGTGGCGATGCGAATTCTTCGAGCTCGTCTCTATGAGCACTACCGTCAAGAGCAGATGAAAAAGATTCAGGAGCTTAAGGGAGAGAGGAAGGACATAGCTTGGGGTAACCAGATCAGAACCTACGTCTTTCACCCTTACAATTTGGTAAAGGATCACCGTACTGGTCATGAGACGGGGAATGTGGGGCGGGTTATGGACGGTGAAATCGACGATTTCATTGAGGCCTTTCTCAAAAAGGAAAGAAGCCTATGAAAGTCTATGCCCTTGTGGGTCCCACTGGCACAGGGAAGAGCTACCGAGCTCCTCACATTGCCAAGGAGCACGGCATTGAGTGCATTATCGATGATGGGCTCCTCATTACCCAGGGGAAAATCATAGCCGGGAAGTCCGCTAAGGCGGAGCTCAGCAAAATTCGGGCAGCAAAAGTAGCTGTTTTCTACTTCCCCGAGCATCGGGAAGAGGTGAAGAGGGCTCTTGCAGAACTTTGCCCGGAGAAGATTCTTGTTCTTGGCATATCTCTCCCGATGGTGGAAAAGATTTGTGAACGTCTCGGTTTACCCAAGCCTGAAGTGACATGGGATATATTCGACCTTGCCTCTTTGGATGAAATTCAGGCTGCTCTGGTAGCAAGGGAGTCGGGAGGAAAGCACACCATTCCTGTACCTCTGGTGGAGGTAAAGAGAACCGTCTGGGGAGCGCTGGCTGAGGCCCTCCCGGTGGGGGTCTGGCGGTGGTTCTATGCCTCTCGAGAGAAAACCGTGGTGCGTCCTCCTTTCAGTTATCTAGGGAAGCTTGTGGTGAGCGAGAACGCCTTGAAAACCCTTGTGTTTCTGTGCCTTGTACATACTCCCTGGGTGCAGCAGGTGAAGGAGATTGCCTTTCATCGAGCCGGCGGGGGGCTTGAGGTGGAGCTGGGTTGTGTTTTGCAGAACGGGTCTTCTTTGGCCCAGGTTTGCCGCTTTCTGCAGCAATACCTCAAAGAGCGCATAGAGTATCTCACTGGGGTGGAAGTCAAAGCGGTGCATGTCGATGTTGAAGGGATTCTCTTGCCACAGTTTGGGCGAGACATGGCGCACTCTTCCGCACTCTCTTGACTTTCCCCTGTGTATCTGGTAGGAAATACGAAAACCGCGGGGTATGGTGGGTATGGCTCGCAAAACCATAGAAGAACTTCTCAAAGAGCTCCAGGGAAAAGAGACCTTGCTTTTGCAAGGCGGCGGGGAGAAAGCCGTCGAAAAACAACATCAGAGTGGTAAGCTCACTGCCCGGGAAAGGATTGCTCTCCTCCTCGATGAGGGGAGTTTTGAAGAGGTTGACCTTTTTGTAGAACATCGAGCGGAGAAGTTCGGTATGCCTGAAAAGAAGCTCCCCGCGGACGGTGTGGTTACCGGTTTTGGTACCGTCGATGGTCGGGTAGTCTTCGTCTACTCTCAGGACTTCACCGTCATGGGTGGGTCCTTGGGGGAAATGCAGGCTAAAAAAATCTGCAAAATCATGGACATGGCTCTCAAAGTGGGAGCACCAGTCGTCGGCATCAACGATTCAGGGGGGGCGAGGATTCAGGAGGGCATTGACTCACTCTCGGGATACGGACAAATCTTTTTCCGCAACACTCAGGCATCGGGTGTCATCCCTCAGATTGCTGTCATTGCCGGACCCTGTGCTGGGGGTGCAGTGTACTCTCCGGCCCTCATGGACTTCATTTTTATGATTGAGGGTACAAGCCGTATGTTTGTGACCGGCCCACAGGTGGTGAAGGCGGCAACGGGCGAAGAGGTTTCGGCAGAAGAATTAGGGGGAGCCCTTACTCATGCTACAAAAAGTGGTGTGGCGCATTTTACAGCAAAGACAGAGGAAGAATGTTTTACCATGGTGCGGAAGCTCCTCTCCTTTCTTCCTTCCAATAACGTTGAAGATCCTCCCTTTGTGGGGACTGAGGATCCCCTGGAGCGACAGGATGAGGAACTCCTGCAGACTGTCCCCACCAATCCCAACAAGCCCTATGATGTGAAAGAGGTTATTCGGCATATTGTGGACTATGGAGAATTCTTCGAGGTTCACAAAAGTTTTGCCCGAAATGTGGTAGTAGGTTTTGCCCGGATCGGTGGACATGTGGTGGGAATTGTGGCAAGCCAACCATATCACCTGGCCGGGTGTCTTGACATCGATTCGGCGGACAAGGCGTCTCGTTTCATTCGCTTTTGCGATTGCTTTAATATTCCTCTGGTGACGCTGGTCGACGTTCCGGGATTTCTGCCCGGTACCAACCAGGAGTTTGGGGGTATCATCCGCCATGGGGCAAAGATGCTTTACGCCTACTCGGAGGCCACCGTTCCCAAAATCACCGTGATCCTTCGCAAAGCTTACGGTGGGGCATATCTTGCTATGTGCAGTAGGGACCTGGGGGCGGATATTGTCTTTGCCTGGCCGACAGCGGAGATCGCCGTCATGGGCGCTGAAGGAGCAGTGGAAATCATTTTTCGCCGGGAGATAGAGAGTGCCCTTGACTCCCAGAAAGAACGGGAACGACTTCTTGAGGCCTATCGCCAGGAGTTCTACAACCCTTATCAGGCTGCACGGCGTGGTTACGTCGATCAGGTCATCGACCCCCGGGTTACAAGACTCAAAATAGGACGGGCCCTGGAAGTCTTCTGGTCGAAACGGGAGGAAAGGAAGGGAAAAAAGCATGGCAATTTCCCGGTATGATTTGGGGATCGGTGTGAAAAAAGAAGTTCTGGCAGCCATCATGGCTGCTGTTTTTGAGTTTTTAGAAGGTGAAAGAGGACCTCGTTTTCGACCCTATGTAGTAAGGAAAAGCCATGCCTGGAAGACTCTGGCACTAAGGGAAGGACGCTTTCAGGTACGTTTGGGGAGGTAAAAGGGGTGCGGAAATTCCTCGTTCGGGTCAATGGTGAGGAGTACGAAGTGGAAGTGGTGGAAGTTACCGAAGGTGGGAGACGGGAATTTGCCCTTGGTGGAGTGCAAAAGGTTGGTGAAGCCAAGACTCCTGAGGGTCTTTTCCGTGTAACCACGATTGTCCGGGCTCCCATGCCGGGACGGATTGTGGCATTGAACGTGAGAAAAGGTGATGCAGTTCGAGCAGGTCAAGTAGCCGTGATTTTAGAGGCCATGAAAATGGAAAACGAAATCCCGGTAGAAAACGATGGTACCATCGTCCAGGTCTATGTGGAGGAGAACGACACGGTCGATGTCGGTGATCCCCTTTTTGAAGTCGAAGAGATACGTTCCTAATGCAGAAGAGAATTCTTCTTTTTGTGGCAAGTCTTGTTGTTCTTGTCTTTGCTCTGCCCTTTGCCTTTGAGCGGGTAGCGAGGGAAAAGGCCGACAGTAACGTGCTTTTAGTGGTTGATTGGGATGACATAGAGTGGTTTGCCCGCACAAAAGGCACAGACCCCCTGTTCCTCGTCGAGGAACTCAAAAAAGAGGGTTTTACCACTCTTGGGGTGAGTGAGTGGTCCTTGAAGTCCTTGAAAAATCGAGGTGTTCTTGTTCCTGCGGCCCCTAAGGAGAGTGCTCCCCGTTACCTCCAGTACTTTGCCGTTTCCTCTCCTCGGGTTTTGAACACTTTGGTGCAACGCTTGCGAAAAGTGGGCAAGAGGGTAGAGATTTTCGATAACCTGGTAGGGGTGAGTCTTCTTCCCGAGGAAGAGGAAAAGATCGGTCTGGGATGGGACGAAGAGCTTCTTGAGGCTCTCAAAAGCAGAGGTTTCTCCCTCATTTTGAGACCCTATAATTATCTTGATATCTCTCAGGAGATACTTTCTGCTCTTCTTGAGGAAAAAGCCTGGTCCATGGGGGAAGGGGTCATCTGTTCGGGAGACAGTATTTTAGGTTATGGGGATTGGAATGCTCTAAAGGGCCTTGCCCAATTTCTCCGTGTCCACAAAATGTTTTTCGGCTATGTGGAGTTCGTAGGGCAAAAGGGGGAGGATGCCCTGGCCTCTTTTATCCCGGAGTGGACCGTCCGTGTGCACAGCATTCCTCCTGATGAGCTCAAGAACTATACTCCCTCTTCGGCTCGGGAGAGATTCATAAGGGCTCTGAGAGAGCGTTCCGTTCGAGTTCTGTATTTGCGGCTTTTTACTGAACCTTCTTTCCGGGGTTGGGAAAGAAATCTCGAGTACCTCAGGGCGCTTCGGAGAGACATTCTCTCTCAGGGAATGAGCTTTGGGGTACCCGCTCTTCCTCATGGTTCTTTTGCTCCACCTCTTTTTCTCCTTTGCATCTTTGCAATTGGCGCCGGCATCTTTTCCTTCTTTGTTCTCCGCAGCTTTTTCTCGTTACCCTCTTGGGTAGTTTTTATCCTTATAGCTCTCCTTCTTGGACTTTTAGCCTGGGATAGGCTGTGGGGTATGAAGATTCTGGGGTTGTGGATGGGGGTTTCTGCACCGACTCTTTCGGTTTTTCTCCTTATCGATGAATTTTCGAAAGGGAGAAGAGGATGGGGAATTGTTCTTGCTTTTCTCGTGTCCCTGGCCGGGGCGTTTGCAGTGGCACAAGGGTTGTATCACTGGCTTTTTGTCCTGCGTATTGAGCAGTACTTCGGAGTGAAGGTAACCCTTACTTTGCCCCTCCTTCTTGTTCTCCTTTACCTCTTTCGTCGTCGCTTCCTTGAAGGGAGTATCGCTGGAGTTCTCCTTGAGAACCTGCGAAGATTCGAGCTTTTAGTGTGTCTTTTTCTGGGAGTAGCCTTTATGCTCTACCTTACCCGCTCGGGGAACTTTCCTCTTCTGGGAGCAGGCGAGTTAGAGAGCAGAATGCGAGGGCTTTTGGAGCGGTTACTCTTTGCCCGTCCTCGGACCAAAGAATTCCTCATCGGGTACCCGGCCCTCTGGCTTTGTGCAAGTTTTAGCAGGAGACCCTTGCGCCCGGTTTACCGTCTCGTTCTCTGGCTTGGGGTAACGGTGGGCTTTGTGACCCTTCTCAACTCTTTCTGTCACCTCCACACTCCTCTTCTCTTTGTCCTTCTGCGCTTTGTGAATGCTTTGGCCTTGAGTTTCCCTGTTTTTGTGGTGTACTACCTCCTTATCCTCCTGGGGCTCTTTTTGTGGAAAACCGTCGGTCGATGGGGAGAGTAACCTCTGTTCCGGGAATACCTCTCTTCCTCTTCGGTTACTACGGTTTCGGGAATTGGGGGGATGAGTTGAGTCTTCTTGCTACCTTGAAAGTCCTCGAGGACATCGAGAGGAAGCTCTCCTCCCCCTTTTCCTATCGGGTACTTGTCGGGGATTCCCGTTTTCTCCCTCCACTTCCTGAAAGGGTGGAAGTGGTGAAGCGAACAGAAGTTTTCAGGCTTTTCCAGACTCTCTCTTGGGCAAAGTATGTTGTAGTGGGAGGAGGAAGCCTTCTTCAGGACACCACGAGTTTCCGTTCCCTTGCGTATTATGTTTCCCTCCTCTCTTTGGCCCGCTTCTTCGGGGGAAAAATACTTTTTTTCGGCTGTGGTCTCGGGCCTTTTAGACGTGGGGCGAGCGAACGCATTGCTCTCTCTCTGCTTCGTCGTTCTTCTCTTTTTCTGGCCCGGGATGAAGACACTCTCCTTTTTCTCAAGAGATTATCCCTTGCTATTCCTTCCGACCTCTCTGCCGATCCGGTTTTTCTCCTCTGGGAAGGGGAGACATCGAGAAGCGATTCCTCTCGTGTAGGAGTGTTCTTGAGAAAGCAAGCCTTAGAGAGAGAAAACACACTTTTTGAGGCCCTTTTTAGACTCAAGAGGGAGGGATGGGATCTTGAGTTCGTGGCCTTCCATCGGGATGAGGACTGGGAAGTGACGGAGCGTTTAGCCCAAAGCCTCCAGTGTCCGGCAAGGTGTTTTTTCTCCCTCTCTGAAGTATTCCCGTATTTTCTGGAACTCTCTGGGGTTATAAGCATGCGATTGCACCCCCTCGTTGTGGCCACATCTTTGGGGGTGCCATGGCTCGCCTTTCGAGTCGACCCCAAAATCGTCTCTTTCAGTCGTCATTGGGGAGAGGAAAACCTTCTCTCTCTTGAAGAGTTGAGCCCTGTGGAGCTTTACCACTGTTGGCAGAAGTGTCTTCTTCTCCGGGAGAAGACCCTGGCTCTGCGAAGAGTTTTTTTGGCCAGAGCCCTTGAGGGGAAGGAAAGGCTTTTAGAGTTTCTGGCAGAATCTTTGGGGTGAGAGGGTGCGGGAAGTAAGTCTTTTGGGGTATTCCTTTTTTGGGGGGACCCTTGAGGAGCTTCTGGAAAGTATCGAAAAAACTATTGTTGAGGGAAAGAAACTTCACATTGTCACGGTCAATCCGGAGATGCTCGTCTTTCCCGACCCTCAATTTCGGAAGGTCCTTAGGGAAGCGGAAATCCGCCTGCCCGATGGTATCGGAGTGGTATGGGCGTCGCGGTTTTTGGGGTGTGGTACCCTTCACCGCCTAGCGGGAATCGAGGTTGCCGAGGCTTTAATGGAAAGAGGCAATGTTCGCGGCTGGTCTTTTTATTTCTTGGGAGCCAGGGAGGAGGTGGTGAAAGAGGCGGTTTCAAGGCTTCGCTACCGCTATCCTCACCTTCTTGTTTATGGCTTTCATCACGGATATTTCACGGAGGATGGGGAAGTTTTGGAGGACATACACAGGAAATGTCCCAATGTACTCTTTGTAGGTATGGGGGTACCCCGTCAAGAGATGTGGATTGCCCGTTACCGGGATACCCTTCCTGTATCCGTCTTTGTGGGAGTGGGAGGAAGTTTCGACGTGTGGGCGGGAGAGCTCAGGAGGGCTCCTACGGTGTTTCGCCGTCTGGGATTGGAGTGGTTGTGGAGAGTGCTGCAGGAGCCGAAGAGATTGCGCCGCGTTGTTCCGGCTTTCCTTCGCTTCGGTTTTGCTCTTCTTTCGGAGAAGTGGTGGAGGGGGTGATATAATACGGGATGAACAAGGGGGATTGAAATGGCGTTCTTAGAGTTTCGTGGTGTTTCGAAGGTATACCCCCCAGGTGTTCGGGCCCTTGAGGATGTGACCTTTTCAATAGGACGGGGAGAATTTGTCTTCATTCAGGGAGCTACAGGAGCAGGGAAGACCACCCTTTTTCGACTCATCACCCGGGAAGAGCAGCCCACAAAAGGAGAAGTGTGGTTCTTAGGAAGGCGTATTGACAACCTCGATCCCCATTTTGTTCCCTTTTTACGGCAACACCTGGGAGTGGTCTTCCAGGACCTTGAAATCATTCCTGACTGGACGGTGTATGAGCACCTTATGGCTCCTCTCTTAATACTTGGAATCAACGGCAGAGAGGCTACAAAAACGGTTCGGGAGATGCTTAAGACCCTTGGGCTGGAGAGAAAGAGCTGGTTTTGTGCCCGGTGGCTCTCGGGAGGGGAAAAACAGAAACTCTGTATTGGCAGGGCGCTGGTCCATCGGCCAAGGCTCATTTTAGCTGATGAACCAACAAGCGATTTAGACGAGGTTTCCTCAAAGAGTATACTTCAAACTCTCTGGGACTTTGCGCAGCGAGAGAAGGCTACAGTCATGGTAGCTACTCACAATCCTGCTCTTCTTGAACATTTCCCTTCAAGGGTCATATTCCTGGAACGGGGAAGGATTAAAGGGGACACAAAGGGAACCTGAAATGGGGCATGTTTCTCGATATCTTTTTCGGAAACCTGGTCTTTTTGTGCTTGCCTTTCTGGGCATCTTTCTCTCTCAGCTTCTTTTGAATGTAGTGACCTTTACTTATGTGGAGACGGTGAAACTCAGAGGGAGCTGGCGAGAACGATTTGTGGTGCGGGCCTTTTTTCGGGGAACCTTGTCTTCAGAGTCTATGGACGGAGTGCGTCTTTCCCTTGCGACTCATCCCTTGGTGGAGCGAGTAGTTTTTGTTTCGCCTGAGGAAGCGAAAGAACGCCTTCAGAATCGTCTCGGGCTTGGGGAAGAAGAGTTTCCCGAAACCTTGCTTCCTGCCTCTCTGGAGATCTACCTTAAGAACATTGAGGACCTTCCTGATTTTGTGAGGGAGCTTCAAAAAAACGATGCCTTTGAGGAAGTCCTCTATGGAGGGAGAGAGGTGGAAAGCTTTCTTCGCCTTTTGCGGCTTCTTACTGGAGTGGGTGGGGTATTTCTCCTTTTTGTGTTGGGGTTTGCTGTGTTTGTTGTGGTGGTGGTTACCGCCTTTGGGGTTCGCCTGCGGAGTAGAGAGGTTCGTGTTCTCTCCTTAGTAGGGGCAACAGAGGGGTTTTCTCGAGCCCCCTTTCTCTGGGAGGGTTTTCTCTCGGGCCTTTGCGGTGGAATCGGTGCTTTTGTGGTGAGCGTTCTTTTTCTTGCCGCCTTTCTGCGCCTTGTGGAAGGTGCTTTTCCCGGCTTTGTTCGGGTGAACTTGGAGGAGGTCTTGCTCCCCCTTTTTCTTCTTGACCTTACGGGGGGGTGTGGAGTGGGAATCCTGGGAGCTTCTCTAGGATTCTGGAAGGCACGGAGGGAGACCTAATGAAGTGGTGGGGAATCTCTTTAGTGCTTTTTCTTGTTTTTTTCTTTTGGCCAATCCTTTGGGCTCAGGACCCTCTTGAGGAAGAGATTGCCTTGCAGACACAGAAGCTTGAAGAACTCAAGAGGGAACAAGCTCGCCTTGAGGGGGAACTCAAGCGTATCCTCTCGAGCGAAAAGGACCTTACCGGGGAATTGGCAAAAATTGAGCAACAAATAGCAAGTCTTGAGAAGGATATCGCTCAATCCCGGGAAAAGATTCTTACTCTGGAACGGCAAAGGAAAAATCTTCAGAAGGAAGCGGAAAAGCTTTCTTGGATTATCAACAAAGAACAAGAGTGCCAGGAGAAAATACTCAAAAGGGCGTACACGACTGATAGTGGAGACGGACGCCTTGAAGGCCTTCTTTTTGGAGTTCCCCAGAGTGAAAAGGAAAGTGTGGATTTTCTCACCGCGGAGTGCCTCCGCTCTAAGAGCGTAAAGATTCGGGAAGCCTTGGAGAGAGAGGGTACTCTCAAAGGGAAACTCAAGGAAATTGAGCAGCGCATAAAGCTTGAGGTGGTGCTCAAAGAAAAACTCCTTGTAGAAAACAAGCGCCTGGCAGAGCTTAGAAAGGCCCGAGAAGAAATGCTCAGGCGCCTCGGCCAGGACAGGGCTCGCTTTGAGAAAAGTCGCCAAGAACTGACCCAAGCACAACGCAGTCTTGAGAGTACCATCGCCAAACTCCGGGAGGAACTTCAGAAAAAACGCATCCCCTCCCCTTCTTTTCAGCCGGTAAAGCGGGGCAGGTTCTTCTGGCCGGTTCAGGGGGGTACAGTCTTTCGAGAATTTGGAGAACGTAAGGACCCTCGTTACGGCATCACCTTTTACAACCCTGGTATTGACATTGCCTGTCCTGTAGGGACAGCAGTCTTTGCTGCTGGTGACGGAGTAGTGATTTTGGCAAGTACCATTCGGGGATATGGGAAAACGATCATCATTGACCATGGGAACGATGTGATTACCGTGTACGCGCATTTGGGAGAAATCCGGGTAAAGCCGGGAGAAGAAGTACGGGGTGGACAAACCATTGCTCTGAGTGGAGACTCTGGTCTTGCAGACCGACCAATGGTACACTTTGAGGTACGAGTGGGCACAAGCGCTCGGGAGGAGAACCCCCTCCTGTGGCTTCGCTGAATTCGAGGTGAAAGAGTGTGAGAGAAAGAAAAAAGTGGTTACACATTGTTGTGGGAGGAGTTATTCTTTGCGGAATACTTTTCTTTTTAGTACAGAGGGAGTTTTCCGCTTTTGGGTTGGGAAAGAATGGAGGTTTCGAAAACTGGGAACCACTCTTTGAGACCATTTCTCTGATTCGGGAGAAGTTCTACTCAGAAAAGCCTCTTGATGAAGAGGCCCTTCTTGAGGAAGCGATCCGGGGAGTGCTTCGGGCACTGCCAGACCCTTACGCCCGCTATCTCAACCCCGAGGATTACAAAATTGAGACCAGCGACACCATCGAGGGAGAGTTCTCAGGAGTTGGCATCGTCATCGCCATCCAGGACGAAAAATTGACCGTCATTTCACCCATTGAGGGTTCCCCGGCAGACCGTGCTGGGGTTAAGGCAGGAGATGTGATTGTGGCCATTGATGGAGAAGCCACTTCAGGTATGTCTCTTGACCAGGCGGTGCGAAAGATGCGGGGTGCAAAAGGCACGAAGGTGATCCTCACTCTCAGTCGGGAGGGAGCTCCAGAAAGCTTTACAGTAGAGATTATCCGGGACATCGTGAAGATTCAGAGCGTGAGCTATGAGCTTTTGCCGGAAAGAGTCGGTCTTGTGCGTATTTCCGAATTCCATGGAAGAACGGGAGAGGAAGTGCGAAAGGCCATCAACGATTTACTCGCCCAGGGAGTCCTGGGATTTGTCTTCGATTTGCGGAACAACCCTGGAGGACTCCTTTCGGCCGCCCTTCTGACCTCTGGGCTTTTTGTTCCTTACGGGGAGGAACTTCTCATCGTCGAGGACCGGGACGGCAAAAGGGAAACGGTGACGAATTTTGTACATCCTATTGTGGAAGCCCCCATGGTGGTTCTCGTCAATCGGGGGACAGCAAGTGGAGCGGAAATCCTTGCCGGTATCTTGCGTCTCGGTGCTCATGCCGTCCTTGTGGGTGAGAAGACTTTTGGAAAGGGAGTTATTCAGGAAATTTCCCCTCTTCCTCACGGTGGAGGAGTGGTTTTCACCGTTTCCAAGTACTACCTTGCTGATGGAACAGACATAAACGGTCGGGGTATCGTCCCCGATGTGGTAGTGGGCAACGAGGACGAACAACTTGCGAAAGGCATAGAGGAGCTCAAAAAGCTCTTCAGACAAAATGCGTTGGTCTCGTAGTATTGTTCCCTTGATCCTTATTTTCTTCATCGGGTGGGGGGTAGTGCTCTTTGCTCTGGGGATTGAAAGAGAGCTTGCCAGAGAGGGGCGTTTGCTCCTTTTGCAGACCTTCTCGTTCCTTAGGAGTGAAGAATGGCTTGTTCTCCTGGTCCTCCAAACCGTCAAAGAACACGCCTCTTCTTTCTCTATCCTTTCCCATCCCTCGCACGAAAGGCCGTACTTTGAAATCGAGGTCCTCTTTCGAGGAAGAAAAGAAAAAGAGCGTTTTTTCGCCAGCATGGCAGCGTTCGTTGCCCCTTTTCGCCTCTTTGGCCTTCGGGAGAAGTATTCTGAGGAGGATCTCTACAGCCTCTTTTGGGGAGATAGAGAATGGTTCCGTTTCTTTCTTCGGGAACAACCGAGACACCTGATAGCTATTGTTATCGATGATATAGGATACAACCACTCCATGGCAGAAAAGTTTCTTGCCCTCCCCGTAAAGCTCAATGTAGCCATTTTCCCTCATCTTTCGCAAAGTCCTTCCCTGGCTCGTTTGGCCAGAGCACAGGGCAAAGAAGTGCTCGTCCACCTTCCCATGGAGGCAGTTGACCCCCAGGAGAACTCGGGAGAGCACTTCCTCTTACGCCACAATGCCTCGGAGGACACGGCAAGGCACATGCTTGAGGAGGCTCTGCGGTGCATTCCCCAAGCTCGGGGTTTCAACAACCACAAGGGGTCCTTGGCCACACAGAACGATCGTCTCATGCGGTGGTGTGCTCTGTTCTTGAGGGAAAAAGGCCTGTATTTCCTGGACAGTCTCACCACCCCCCGTTCTTCAGCCTGTCGGGTAATGCGTGAGAGTGGTGTTCCAGCCTTGCAGCGGGACGTTTTCTTAGACGGCGAGGCTTCTGTGGAGTACGTACTGGCAAGGCTTTATGAGACGTGTGCCTTGGCCCGTAAGAGAGGGTTTGCAGTCGCCATTGGTCACCCCAGAGAGGCGACCTATGAGGCTCTCCGGCGATTCATTCATGAACTTCCTGAGGACTGCGAACTTGCCTTTCTCTCTGAGATCATCGATGAAAGGGGTCGATGAAGATGCCGTTTGTCGACAACAGGCAGTGCTTTTTTTGTGGGGAGCGGAATCCTTATGGATTGGCCCTGCGTTTCACCCAAAACGGTGAGTGGACAGAGACAGACGTCCAGGTTCCCTGGTATCTCCAAGGGTTTGAGGGAGTGACTCATGGGGGTATTGTAGCATCTTTGCTTGATGAGGTTATGTCCCATAGTGTGAAGAGGGCAGGCATTTTTGCGGTAACCGGGACACTTGAGGTGCGGTACCAGAAGCCCTGCCCCACGGAGCGATTGCTTCGAGTGCGGGGGAAGATTAAGGGGAAGCAAGGGAGAATCGTTGAAGCCTGGGGAGAAATCCTCTATGATGGAGAAAGAGTGGCTGAAGGAAAGGGTATTTTTGTCATTCTCGAGGGAGTGAGCGGTAATGGGTGAAACTGTTCGAGTGCGTTTTGCTCCCAGTCCCACTGGTTTTCTGCACCTGGGAGGAGCACGAACGGCACTCTTTAACTGGGCCTTTGCCCGCAAACATGGGGGTATTTTCATTCTGCGCATCGAGGATACCGACCTTACCCGCTCAACGGAAGAGTCGGTCCAGGTGATTCTTGAAAGTCTTAAGTGGCTTGGCTTCTTTTGGGATGAGGGTCCAGAGGTTGGGGGATCTTATGGTCCGTACTTTCAGAGTCGGCGCTTACATCTCTACCGTCAGGAGGCAGAAAGGCTTCTTAAAGAAGGTCTGGCCTATGAGTGTTTCTGCACTCCCGAGGAACTTAAGGAAAGGAAAGAAAAGGCTCTCACTGAAGGAAAGAGCTGGAGGTATGACCGGCGTTGCCTTGCTTTGAGTGAGAAGGAGAAAGGAGTTTTTCGGGTTGAAGGGAGGAAGCCGGTACTTCGTTTCCGCATTCCGGAGGGAACGACCACCTTCATCGACATGTTGCGGGGAGAGGTAACCTTTGAAAACGAGGAACTGGACGATTTTGTCATTATGAAATCCGATGGCATGCCCACCTATAATTTTGCCTGTGTGGTAGACGATGCCTTCATGCGTATCACCCATGTCATCCGGGGAGACGACCACATCTCGAACACCCCTCGCCAGGTACTCCTCTACAAAGCCCTGGGATTTTCTTGTCCTGAATTTGCCCACATTCCCATGATTTTGGGAAAGGACCGAACCCGCTTGAGTAAGCGCCATGGTTCACCTTCTGTTACCTATTACCGGGACATGGGGTATCTCCCGGAGGCCATGGTGAACTACCTCGCTCGCCTGAGCTGGGCCACCGGAGAGGAGGAGAAAGAAATTTTCACCCGGGAAGAGATCGTTGAACGTTTTTCTCTAGAGCAGGTAACGAAACACGCTGCAGTGTTTGATCTCGATAAGCTCAACTGGATGAACGGAGTATATCTGCGGTCTACAGACGATGAACGCCTGGCCGGAATTCTCATCGATGTTCTGGAGAAAAATGGGAGAATCCTTAGAGAGGAAGTCACTCCGGGATTTTTCGAGTATTGCAAAAAGGTCATGCAGCTCATGAAGGAACGTATTCACTATGTGGCGCAGGTCCTTGAAGACGCGGAGTACTTCTTTGTGGAGAACTACGAGTACGATCCTCAGGCAGTGGAGAGTGTCCTTTTCCAAGGAAGGGTAAAGGATTTCCTCACCTGGTCCTACGAGCTTCTGATGGGCCTTGAAGATTTCGAGGTGAAAACTCTTGAAGCGGCAATCCGAAGAGAAGCAGAGCGTCGAGGAATCAAGGCAGCACAATTCATTCACCCTCTTCGGGTGGCTGTATCAGGTAAGAAGGTTGGCCCGGGGCTTTTTGAGCTCTTGAGTGTCCTTGGGAGGGATAGGGTTCTTGCCCGGATAAAAAGAACTCTGGGATTCCTCGAGAAGACAAAGTAGACTCTACTTTGTCCTTGGATCGGGTAGCCCTGTCCGCCGGCGGTCGAAGAAGATGGCATATTGCTTTGAGGACAGGTTTTGCCCGTCCTGTACTGTTTTGGCAAACATCTTTCTCCTTTTCTTTAAGAGGATATAATAGGAAAAAGACGCTTTGGGGGTTGAGATGGCAGAGGAACTCTTTCTTGCAGCGGATCTGGGGACTTCTTCTTTGAAAGTTTGCGTTTTTGATTTTTCGGGGAACGTACTGTTTTCTACCAAAAGAGAGTATCCTACCCTTTCTCCTTCCCCTGGCTTTGCCGAGCAAGACCCGGAAGACATCATTTCTGCTCTGGTAGATGCCGTCAAAGAGGCTACGTCCTCTTTTTGCCCTTCTTCTTTTTCCGCTCTTACCTTTGACACCATGCTCCATAGTTTTCTTTTGGTGGATGGGGAGGGGAGACCCCTTGCACCCCTGTGGAATTGGATGGATACCAGGTCTTTCAGAGAAATGGAAGAATTCCGAAAGGTTTACGACTCTCAGAATATCTACTGTTTGACTGCCACACCACTGCACACCATTTATCATCTCCCCCGCATCCTCTGGGTCCAGAAGCACAAAAGGGACCTCTGGGAAAGGACACACAAAATTCTGGGTATAAAGGATTGGGTTCTCTGGCGCCTCACAGGGGAGCTTTTTTCAGATTATTCCACTGCTTCGGGGACCGGACTTCTGGAGCTTGAGAGGAAAGAATGGAGTGAAGCGGTATGTAGTCTCTTGGGGTGTCCCCTGAAACTTCTCCCTCCTCTCTGTGAACCAGATTTTGTTGCTCCCCTTACCGGAAGAGATTTTTCTGAAGCCACAGGACTCCCCCTGGGAATTCCGGTAGTGTGGGGTGGAGGGGATGGTCCCTTCGCCAATCTGGGAGAGGGGTGCTTCCGGGAGGGGGAAATGGTCATAAGCGTCGGTTCTTCAGGTGCAGTGCGTATGTGTGCTCGAAAACCGGTCGTCGACCCCAGGAAACGTGCCTGGTGTTACTACCTTGCCTCGAACGTCTGGGTAGGAGGAGGAGCCATCAACAATGGTGGTATCGTGTTCTCCTGGATGAGAGACCTTGTGAAGGAGAAAGAGGTGGCCCTTGACCTTTTCCGCCGCCGTCCCCTTTTGATTCCTTTCCTCACCGGGGAACGAAGTCCCTACTGGGACCCCTACGCTCGGGGTATTCTCTTTGGTCTTTCTTTTTTCCACACCCCTGAGGCCTTTCTCCAGGCGGCGTATGAGAGCGTGGCTTTCTCAATCCGCGCCGTTTTTGAGATGCTTGTCGGGGTTATGGGTTTGCCAAAGAAGGTTATCATCGGGGGAGGGTTTGCCCTTTCTGAAGCCGGGAAAAGAGTCCTTTCAAATGTTCTCGGTGTTCCCCTTGGGGTGAGTACCTATCCTTCCTCTTCGGCGAAAGGAGCCTTCTTTGTAGCCCTCAAAGCGATGGGACACATTCGTTCCTTTGAAGAATTGCCTCCTTCGCTTTTCCCCACTGAGGGCCCCATTGTGCCTGAAAAAGAGGCTCGAGATTTCTACGAACAGCTTTTCCACTTCTGGGAAAAGGTATACGAGACGAATGCGTCTCTCTTTCAGGAGTTTGTGGGATTCAACCTTGCCTGAGGGGAAATCCCCTCAGGCATTCTTGCGGACAAATTCTTTCATGAAGTCCACGAGGGTCTCCACTGCCTCCACCGTTACGGCGTTGTATAGGGAAGCTCGACATCCACCGACCGAACGGTGCCCTTTCAGACCTACCAGCCCTTCTTTCTCTGCTTCCTTGACGAATTTCTCTTCAAGTTCTGGATTAGGGAGGCGGAAGACGACGTTCATGAGCGAACGGTCTTCAGGTACAACAGGACTCGTGTAGAAGTCCTGGCTGTCGATGTAGTCATAGAGGATCTTTGCCTTCTTGCGGTTGATGGCCTCCATGTTCTCAAGACCCCCGATGGTTTCCTCAAGCCACTCCATCACGAGGTCTACGATGTAGACTGCAAAGCAGGGGGGCGTATTGTATAGGGAGTTTGATTCCACAAAGGTCAGGTAGTTGAGCATGGTAGGAAGATTTTTGGGAGTTCGGGGGAACATATCTTCGCGGATTATGACAACAGTCACCCCGGCCGGACCGGCATTTTTCTGTGCCCCGGCGTAGATGAGCCCAAAAAGATCCGGGTCGAAGACCCGGCTGAAGATATCTGAGGACATGTCGCTCACAAGCGGTATACCCTGAGCGTCTGGGAAGCTCTGCCATTGGGTTCCTTCAATAGTATTATTCGAAGTAAAGTGAAGGTACGAGAAGTTTTCGTCAAGGACAAAGTCCTTCGGAATATAGGTGTAGTTTTTGTCTGCGGATGAGGCGAGAACCTTCACGTCTTTTCCCAGAATCTGTGCTTCCTTAATCGCTTTAGAGGCCCAATATCCAGTATCAACGTATCCTACTGATTTCCTCTCAAGAGCAAGGTTCATTGGAACCATGGCAAACTGCAGGCTTGCCCCACCCTGGAGGAAAATCACGTGGAAATGCTCATCGAGTTTCAAGAGCCGTTTTACCCGTGTTACCGCATCGTTGAGAATATTCTCAAAGGACTTTGAGCGGTGACTCATCTCAAGGATAGACATTCCCGTTTCGCGAAAATTGAGCATTTCATCCCGTACACGCTCGAGAACTGGGAGAGGCAGGGCTGCTGGACCAGGGT
>FMJZ01010039.1_pt1 | contig 29071 bp, 27 predicted proteins | sample 1987881 | NCBI WGS metagenome assembly FMJZ01 (sample SAMEA4378227, study PRJEB15110) | soil metagenome | biome: soil; feature: Field; material: Soil | place: India | collected 2015-03-11 | depth 0 m
GTCAGCCTCCGAAGGAGGCTTTGTCATGAGTAGCCCGCAACCTCCAGTTGGAGGAATGCTTTCTCCCCTCTGTTTGTCCCAACCTTGCGATTTGAAATCGCAGGCAACACCTGGCGAAGCCTGCTCAAGCAGGCTATGAAGCCATGCTTCAGCGCAAAAAGGTCACAGGTTGCGGATTTGCTGAAGCAAGCTTCAGCACTCCAAAACCAATTGATTGTCTTTAGACTACGGCTGAATCAGCACCTTGCAGAAGAAGCCCTTGCCCTCGCGCATGGCATGTAGAGTGTGCACCGCTTCGCTCAGCGGCACCTGATGGCTGACCAGCGGCATCAATTGCAACCATCCCTCCGCCATTGCCCGCAGGGCGGTATGCCAGTCGTCGTCCTCGCTGTAAACGGCATACTCCGAGTTCCACGTGCCGAACAGGTTCACTTCGCGTCGCATCAGCTGCGACCACAGACCGGTGGGCACGGTTGCATCCCCAGCCGGATTGCCCAGCAGAACCACTCGTCCCCCGCTCCGTGCGCAGGCGCACGCCTGTAACAGCGTCTGCGGCACACCCGCCGCCTCCACACACACATGTGCACCTTTGCCCTGCGTCAGCGAAGCGATAATCTCTTCGGCACGGTGGGAGTGATAGGCATGAGTGAAGCCCAGCCTCTGCGCGAGTGCAATCTTCTCGTCCACCACATCAAACAGCGCAATTTGCGAGGCTCCCATCACCCTTGCCCACTGCGCCACCATCAGACCAATAGGTCCCGCCCCGAAGATGGCTACTGTTTCACCCGGCGCAACTCCCCCCGCCCGACGCAGGGCATGGTATGCCACCGCCGCAGGTTCGGTCATCGCCGCCTCCTGCAGGGAGACGCCATCCGGAACCTTCAGCAGGTTACGTTCGGGAGCAACCACATATTCGGCGAACGCCCCATCCCGCCTTGATCCCAGGTAATCGTAGTGCTCACACTGCGCATACCTGCCGCGCTCGCACGCCGAGCACCTGCCGCACCACAGAAGCGGAAAGACCGTCACCCGGTCGCCCGGTGATACCCGTTGCACGCCCTCGCCACACCGCTCTACCACTCCCGCGAACTCGTGACCGCATATCAGCGGGAAGCGGTAGGTTCCCTTGACAAAGATTCGCGGGATGTCGGAGCCGCATACCCCGCAGTACGCCACGCGCACCAGCACCTCGCCCGCCCCGGGTTGCGGGGTGGGAACCTGCTCATATCGCAAATCGCCTACCGCGTGAAGCACCAGCGCGTTCATGGCTCAAACCTCTTCCCCGATGCGTCGCCGCAGTCCATCACGCACCGCGCTCAACACTTTCTGATAGTTTCTCCAGAGGTTCGCATCCGGGTGGTAAAGACTGCTGGAACCGAGCACCAGAATATCCGCGCCGGCGGAGACCATCTTCGGGATGTTTTCAAAGCTGACGTTGCCGTCCACCTGAATGGGTACGCCCTCCAAACCGCGTTCGTCCAGATAGCGGCGGCAATCGGCGACCTTGCGCAGAGCAGTGGGAACCAGTTTCTGCCCGGCAAAGCCCGGGTTGACCGTCATGACCAGCACGAAATCCGCTTTATCCAGCACGTACTCCAGCACGTCCAGCGGCGTGGCTGGGTTCAGGGCTACTCCTGCTCTGGCGCCGCCCTCGCGAATCAGGCTCAGCGTGCGGTCAAGGTGCACACACGATTCGGCGTGCACCGAAATCATCTGTACCCCCACCTGCAGAAGCTTGCGCACAAACAGGTCGTTGTTTTCCACCATCAGGTGCACATCAAAGGGCAATGCGGTGCGCTCGCGCAGCTGTTCCAGCACCACCAGTCCCATTGGCATGTTGGGGGTGAAGTGTGCATCCATCAGGTCAAAATGCAGGTAGTGCACGCCCATCGCCTCCAGCTGGCGTACATGCGCTTCCAAATTGAGCAAATCGGCACACATCAGCGACGCCGAGAAGCGCACCGGCTCCACACCTGCCGTCTCCTGGCGAGCAAGGGAGGGTACACTGGGCTGAACAGGCACACACCACGTTTCGCGCAGATACCGCAGGGACTCGCGCAGGGACTCCTCCAGCTGCGGGTCGCTGTAATCGCGCCCCAGCTTCGGTCCGCCAATCTCCAGATAACCGACCACCTCGTTCACGGGCAGAAGGTGCGCGTTCGCACGAAGCATATCTCGGAACTGTTCCACCCGCACGATGCCTTTTGCCCGCTCCTGCTCCCCGAAGCCGAAGGTGGAATGGAACAACGCATCGGTGTTTTTCAGGTGAACCTCGTACAGGTAAGGCAGGGTGGCTTCGAAGGTCTGCAGGTTGTCCCACACCACGTTTCCGCGCTCATCGGCATAGCCGTGCGAGACGTCAGCACAGAACCCCACGCGGGAGGTGGTGTCTGGATGCCTTCGGTGATAGGCGGAAAGCTCCTCGCCCATCCGCGCGATTTCATCGGGCAGGGTTGGCGGCTCCGCGAGGCAGGACATTGGCTCAATGGTCAACCACGGCACGCCCACCTCGTGCGCGTAGTGCATCAGCTCCTTCATGTGACGCAGATAGCGGACAACGCCCTCAGCCTTCGTGTGCATCTGGTCACGCAGGAGGGCGCCCGGGTTGTGTCCCACCGATTTTGCACCCAGGATGGCGCCAATCTGGATATAGCGCTCGAACATGCGTCGCGCTACCTGCTCCCAGCCCGGTTCGTAGCGAAAAAAGCCCCCCAGCTCGCGGTGGGCGGTGAACAGGCTGTGGATGCGCACTCCAGCCCGCTCTGCCTGCTCGCGCAACCAGTGGAAGAACTCATCGGGCAGGAGGTAGAACTCGAAGGTGCTGCCCAGCTGGATGTACTCCACGCCCTCCTCACCTGCGAGGCGGAACAGCCAGGGATAGGAATAGCGGTATTCTATTGGGTCGGATTTCACCCCCAGATGCAACTGCAAAGAGCTGGTCATACAGGATGCCTCTTTCGTTCCACAGCACGGGCGATTTTCTGCAGGATGGGCACCGCTTCGTGGCGCTTCTGGCGTGCCAGCGCAACGCACAGGGCATCAAACAGCGCCAGCTGCACCAGTCGGGCGGTGATAGTTTCATCCAGCCACTGCGTGCGCCCGGCGGAGGTAATCAGGCAGATGTCGCACAGCTTCGCCAGCGGAGAGCGTCGGAAGCTGGTGACGCAAACGGTTTGTGCACCCGCCTCCTTCGCCAGCTCAACGGACTCGATGGTCTCCCGGCTCTCGCCCGAATAGGAGACCGCCAGCCCCACGTCGCCCGGCTCCAGCAGTGCCGCGTTAATCGCCTGAATATGGTCATCCACCGAGAAGAGGGTGTTGACGCCACAGCGCTGAAGGCGATACTGCAGGTCCATGCACACCGGCAGTGAACTGCCCACGCCGAATATCGCCACCCGCCTCGCGCCGGCAATGGAAGCCACCGCCCGCTCGAACTGCGTCATGTCCAGCAGGTCCATGGTGCTGGCGACCGCCTGCACGTCCATGTTCAGCACCTTTTGCACCAGCGTCGGCAGGTCGTCCTCAGTGGAGACGTCGCCGTGCACATCAGGGGCTGGTTCCCGATGTGGGGCAAGGTCGGCAACCAGCGCGAGCTTGAAATCGGCGTACCCCTTAAAGCCGATCGAACGGCAGAAGCGCACCACCGTGGTTTCGCTGACGCCACTCAGGTCACTGAGGTGAATCACACTGCAGCCTCGCGCCGCTTCAGGGTTGTTCAGCACAAAGTCCGCGACTTTGCGCTCCGCCTCATTCAGCGAAGAGTATAACGCCGAGACCCTTTCCAGCACCGAAGCCATCGTCTGCGTGCCTCCTGGGGCTATTGTAGCACTGCAGAAAAATTTTGTCAACTATCTGTTGCTAGAAGAAAAAAGATGTATACGGCTACGTAAGCAGGATGGGCATTTTGCATGCTTCGTTATGGAGGTCTCGGAGACAGTAAAGCCGGACGACATGGCATACGTCCTCTAACAAACGAAGCTTATGCGCAAAATCAAATTTCGTGCAGCTCCCGCCGTGGCGGGAAGCGATGCCACCAAAGAAGCCAGATTTATTGCCGGTAGAGAAGGGGTACTGCTTGTTACCGATGGAGTAATGGAGAACCTGGAGGCTGTTCAGCAGTACCTCTCCGCCAGTGCCTAAGCTGGCAGTTTATTCGCCTGCTGTTCCAGCCTCTGCCACATGGCTTCTCCAACGGGCACACCCGCCTGCTCCAGCGCCATACAAACCGCCGAGACCACCATGGGGAAGCGCGGAGAGACTACTTCTGCCAGAGTGCTGCGATAAACCCGCTCGCGAAACGCCTCGTGCAGAGGTTGCGGAGCATTGGCAACTCCACCAACAATCCCTACCTTGACCCTCTGATACTGCATTCCCAACTTGCGCAGCACCACAACCGCCATCATTCCCAGCTCTCTGCCTGCACTGCCCAGAATGCGTATCGCCATGCGCTCACCAAGTCTGGCGGAGTCCGAAACTGCCCGGGCGGCAGAGGCGATTTCCGCACGGGACATCTGCCCAGAGTAAATGCGCTGATGGAGAGCACGCAAGCTATCCAGACCGAAATGCGTCAGAATGGCACGCTTGAGCCACGTGTTGGGGATGCGCCCATCCTCGGCGCGGGTACACACGTTCAGTGCCTGCAGGGCAATCCAGTACGCGCTCCCTTCATCGCCCATCAGATAGCCCCATCCCCCAACCGCAGCGGTCTCGCCCAGCTCGTTCATTCCGTACGCCACCGAGCCTGTGCCCGCTATCACCACTGCACCCGGCGCCCCCTGCGTGATGCAGTACAGCGCGGTACGCGTATCGTGCGTCACAACCACCTTCTCGGCAGGCAGCTCCTGCCGGCAAATCTCTTCGACCAGCGCACCGCCACCAGTCATCCCGCAAAGCGCCACGGCGAAGCGGGTATCAGAAGGCAGAGAGGCAGATTGCAGTGCACCGCTCAGCGAATCACGCAGGGACTGGCGAAGTCGCTCCGGTCCGCCGGGTTCGTGGATGTGGTTTGCGGCTCCTCCTACTCCCAGACCAAGCAGATTACCTTCGAGGTCCGCAATCAGCGCGCGGGTGGTGCTCTGTCCACCGTCAATACCCATGACCAGCATGTGCGGCATTGTCTGTTTCCTCCCTATCAACATTAACGGATTAAGATGGTGAGATATGTGCTATCAGAATCTCTTCCTCTGTTGCGCTGGTTGCCTGTGCCAGGTATCCCGAACCATCGCGGGTTTGCGAAGCATGAGCGACGATGCTGGAGCGTCCTTCAACAACTACATCTTCGAACAGCCTGCCCACCATCATCGGGTTGATGCCGATGATTTCGGGATGTTGCTGGCAAGCCTGCCATAAGCCCGTTTTCCAGCTTTCCGCCTGCTCCGGTGTCCATGGCAGGGGGTTAAATGAGGGCTGGGCAATCAGCCGTGCTTTTTGCTTCACCAGCGTCTCTACCACGTCAGCATGGAAGCCGTCCCAGCAGATGGCAACCCCCAGCCTGCCCGCAGGGGTATCTACCACGCGCAAATCTTCTACTCTGCCCGCGCACAGGTCCATCCCCTCCTGCTGTTCCAAGGGGATGAGGTGTACCTTGCGCTGAGACAGAATCAGCCTGCCCTGGTGGTCGAAAACGTAGCTGGTGTTGTATACTTCGGAGACGCGCTTTGTATCGGGTAGCGGCGCACTGCCTGCTACCAGCGTCACTCGGTGCTTGCGTGCGAGCTGCGAAAATATCCGGTGATAGCGGCTTCTTAGCTTCTTGCCCAGCACCACCAGCAGGGCTCGCGTGGGGGAAACTTTGTGGGTGTCTATCACCTGCTGGAGAGGTGAAGCGTATCGCCGGGAAAGTACCTCAGCAGCCTCGTAGATGCTTTTACATCCCTTGACCGCCTCGTAGTCGTCGATGAACAGCATCCCCAGCCCAACGTCTTCGGGAAAAACAACCATAGCGCTGGCGTCTGGCTTCACGCGCGAACGCGCGGAACCAAGCAGATGGTCAATGCGGTTCGCCAGATGCCTCTCACTCTGATAATCCTCCAGCGTGATGCGCATCTGCACGGCGACCAGTGCCGTGTCCTTCCCGGTCTGCATTATCTCTTCCTCCACGATGTCCTCGCTTTTCGATTCAACAAAATGTGTCATTCTCCTGCAAAGTGCCCTTTTGAGGGGCGAGGCTTTCACTAAGCATCCCTGCCCGTGCCCCGACGATTTCACCAAGACCTTGACACCGCCCTGCAGTTGCTGGTACATATACCTGCGTGCTTCTGAGGAGCAATAGACGGAACAATGAGTAACGAGACTATTCCAACCCATTGCGGTTTTGTGGCTATCGTGGGCAAGCCCAACGTCGGCAAGTCCACTCTACTGAACGTGATGCTGGGAGTGAAGGTGTCTGCCATCACCTCACGCCCTCAAACTACTCGTCGCGGCGTGCGAGGGGTATACACTGAAGGTAACCGGCAGGTGGTGTTTGTGGATACACCCGGCTGGCATCAGCCCAAAGACCGCCTGGGCGAGTTCATGAAGGAGCAGATAGATACTGCGCTGGAGGACATTGACCTGGTGCTGTGGGTGGTGGACCTGCGCCATCCGCCGACCCCTGAAGACGAAGACCTTGCCAGCCGATTACAAGGGGTAGGCGTGCCGGTGTGGATAATCGGTAACAAGCGGGACGCCGCGAAGTATCCCGAGCAGGCGATGCAGGCGTATGCGGCACTGTTGCCAGAAGCTCAAAGGCATATTACCCTTTCCGCGTTGAAAGACCCGAAAGCGGTCTATCGCTTGCGCGAGGAGATACTGCTGGCGATGCCCGAGGCGCCGTTCTATTACCCGACGGACATCCGCTCGGATCAGTCGCGCGAGCAGTGGGCGGCGGAAATCGTGCGCGAGCAGGCGATGAGCCTCCTGCGCGAGGAGATACCCTACAGCATCGCCGTGCGAGTTACCGATTGGCAGGAGCGGGAAAACGGGGTACAGTATATCCGCGCGGAATTGATAGTGGAGCGCGAGGGACATAAATCTATTGTCATCGGTAAGGGCGGGCAGATGCTCAAACACATCGGGCAGGAAGCCCGCAAACAGCTGGAGCTGTTTCTGGGAAGCAAGGTGTACCTGGAACTGGTAGTCAAAGTGATACCGAACTGGCGACGCGACCCAAGGGCGTTACGGGAGCTGGGCTATGAGTAGAAAAAAGAGTACGGATACGGCGAAACCGCTCATCATTGTGGAGTCGCCGGCGAAAACCAAAACACTGAAGAACTTTCTGGGCGACGCATACCGGGTGGAAGCCACTATGGGGCACGTGCGCGACCTGCCCGAAAACAGGTTCGGCGTGGACCTGGAGGACGGCTTCAAACCGGAATACGTGACCCTGCGCGAACGCCGGGAGGTGCTGAAGAAGCTGAAGGAGGCGGCTCAGCAGGCATCGGAGGTCTATCTGGCTTCCGACCCCGACCGCGAAGGAGAAGCCATCGCCTGGCACCTGAAAGAGGCGTTGAAGCTGCAGAACGCAAGGCGTATCGAGTTCAACGAGATTACCCGGCAGGCGGTGGAGCAGGCACTGCAAAACCCGCGCGATATCGATATGAACCGCGTGAACGCCCAGCAGGCTCGACGCATCCTGGACCGCATTGTGGGCTATAAACTCAGCCCACTGCTGTGGAAAAAAGCCAGTCGTAACACTCTCAGCGCGGGGCGCGTGCAGTCGGTGGCAGTGCGCCTGGTGGTGGACCGCGAGCGCGAGATCGAGTCCTTCGTGCCCGAAGAGTACTGGACCATCACCGCCCGGCTGACGCCCGACAGCCCTGATAATGCCTTCGACGCCACCCTGCGCCTGCGCGACGGCGAGAAGCTGGAACTACATAACGAGCAGGAAGCCAACGCCGTTTTGCAGGAGCTGGAGGGGGCGCAGTATGTCGTCGGGCAAATCAAGCGCACCGAGCGCAAACGCAATCCCTCTCCGCCCTTCATCACCAGCACCCTCCAGCAGGAAGCGGCGCGCAAACTGGGCTTCAGCGCGAAACGCACCATGCAGGTTGCCCAGCAGCTGTACGAGGGCGTGGAGCTGGGCGAACAGGGCTCCGTCGGTTTGATTACCTATATGCGCACCGACTCCACCCGCGTGGCGAACGAGGCGCAGGCTCAGGCGCGTGAATACATCAAGGGGGAGTTTGGCGACCCCTACCTGCCCTCCAAACCGCCGCAATATCGCTCGCGCCGCGGCGCCCAGGATGCCCACGAAGCCATTCGCCCTACTTCCGTAACACGCACGCCCGAATCGGTGAAGCAGTATCTCTCCGCCGACCAGTTCCAGCTGTACCGCCTGATCTGGCAGAGGTTTATCGCCAGTCAGATGGCTCCGGCGGTGCTGGACGTGGTGACGGTGGACATTCAGGCGAACCGCTATACCTTCCGCGCCACCGGTTCCAGCGTGAAGTTCGACGGCTTCATGCGCATCTACGTGGAGGGCAAAGACACCAGCGAGCTGAGCGATGAAGAGCGACCGCCCCTGCCCCCAATGATTGAAGGGCAAATACTGACCCTGCTCGCCCTTGTGCCGGAACAGCACTTTACCGAGCCGCCGCCTCGTTACACCGAAGCCACACTGGTCAAGGCGCTGGAGGAGAAAGGCATCGGCAGACCCAGCACCTACGCCACCATCCTCTCCACCATCGTGGAGCGGGGCTACGTGGAACTGCGCGACAAGCGGTTCCACCCCACCCCGCTGGGCATCGCTGTCACCGACTATCTGGTGAAGCACTTCCCGGATATTCTGGATGTGCAGTTCACCGCGGGCGTGGAACAGCAGCTGGACGAGATAGAGGAAGGCAACCGGGAGTGGACGGAGGTCCTGCAGGCGTTCTATGGACCGTTCGCGCAAAAGCTGGCGGAAAGCGAGCAGAGCGAGGAACGGGTACAAGTGCAGGTTCAGGAGACCGATTACGAGTGCCCCCTCTGTGGCAGTAAGATGGTGGTACGCACAGGACGCTACGGCAGGTTCTTAGGATGCTCACGCTACCCGGAGTGTAAGGGAGTGCTGAAACTCACTAAAAACGGAGAACCTGCCCCACCCGACCGCGAAACGGACGAGAAGTGCGAACAGTGCGGCTGGCCCATGGTGATTCGCTGGGGGAAGTATGGGGACTACCTCGCCTGCACGAACGAGAAGTGCAAAGCCCGACGTCCCCTGAACGCCCCCGATATTACCTGCCCATCCTGCAAACAGGGCAAGATTGTGGAGAAGCGTTCCCGCAAAGGCAGAGCGTTCTACGGGTGCAACCGCTACCCCGCCTGTCAGTTCGTCGTCTGGGATAAGCCCACCGGAGGCATCTGCCCGAAGTGTCACAGCCTGCTGGTAGAGAAGCGCAGCGGCAAAGAGGTCGTGGGCATCGTGTGTTCCAACAAGGACTGCGACTATCGGGAGGACATCCCCGCCGAGGGACAGGCTCTGGCATCGTGAATGCAAAGTACAACATAGGGTCACACGGGTTGTTGTGTTAGGGGTACACGCATCATTCGGTAGGGGCACAGACATCATTTGGTAGGGGCACACGCATCATTCGGTAGGGGCACACGCATCATTCGGTAGGGGCACACGGCCGTGTGCCCCTACAATATGCGACCTTATAATACCCTCTGCAATGCCCTTTCCACCTCGGCGGGTTCTGCGTCAATCAGGCGCAGTCTGCCCGCCCGGTCTATCAGCTAAAGCGAGGGAACCGAATGTACCCCATACGCGCGAAAGACCGCGCTGTCCCAGCCCAACTTCGCACCCGGAGGCACGGTGCAGGCGACATAAGGCAGTCGCTGGGCGCGCAGGTATGCCTGCAGTTGAGGCAACGGGAGCGAGGCGTCGTATACAGCCACAATGCGCAGACCGCGCGAGGCATATCGGGCGTGCAGTTGACGGAGCCAGCGCGACTGTTCCTCCACCGCCGGATTATAGGCAGAGGCGAACTGCAGTAACACCACCTGTCCCTTCAGGCGCGGAAGCGAACCACCCGATAGCACGCGAAGCCCGGACAACGGCGGCGCAGGACTGCCCGGCTTCAACCGCGCCTCCGGCAAGCGGACCTGGTATGGCGTCAGCACGAAGTCGACACCCGTTGAACCTACCGGCACGCCGATACGGTCACCCGCCATCCCTTCCGCGACCACCTGAACCGTCATCTTCTTACCGGGTGGCAGTCCCGTCACCCGGTAGCGCCCCTGCGTGTCCGTTTTCGTTTGCCGCGAAATCACCAGCGCCTCGTCGTACACGCTGACATACGCCCCTGCCAGAGGCTTCCCGTCGGCGGTGAGCACCCTGCCTGCGATAGAGCCGGTAGCGCGCTCCATCACTATCTCGCCAAGGTCCCTATCCGTGTCAATCGGCGTCTCCGGCAGGCTGAGCGGAGCCCTCTCAAAGCTGCTGAAAAGGAAGGCGTATCGCCCGGGCAGAACGCGCAACACAAACCGACCGTCGGGCTGGACGGGCATCTCGAGTTTGGGCAACATCACCCAGTTATCGCCAAACTGCTCCATCTGCATCACCGTGACCTCTGCTTGCTGAACAGGTCGCCGGTTACGGTCTACCAGCCGCCCCGAAACGGTTACCAGCGGAGATAGTGTGACGGTTACCTCTACCTCCTGCCCCGGTTGCGGCGTGAAGGCGATTTCTGCGCCCAGAGTTTGCTGTTTGTCCACTACACGAAGTTTATGGTTCTGATTGGGTTCCAGCGGTTCCAGCACGAAAACGCCTCTCTCCTGCGCTTTCAGTAAACCGGCACTCTCCACGATTACCTCGTCCAGCGGGTTGCCGTTTGGGTCTGTCACATGCAGAATCGCGCGTGCTGTGCGGACTACGGTAAAATGCAGCTCAGTCGGATTCTTGTCTCGTTTCAGGCTGATTTCCTGCGCCTGGTCGGCTCGGCTGTAGCCCTCACCGGGCTGAATAGCCACCCACCAGTCGCCCTCTGGCAGATAGAGAGTAAACCTACCATCCTGCGCGGAGGTTGTGGACGGTCCCCAAATAGTCGGCTCTGTGCTCACCTGGCGATACTGCGAGGTTATCTGTATCCCTCCAACGCCCTGTCCTGTCTGAGCATCCCGCACCGTTCCACTCACGGGTATGCCCGGCTTCAGCAGAAGGTCGGGACACCTGTGCGATTTCCCCTCCTCCGTCTTCGGCAGGGTCTGCGGAGCGGCGACGAGGTTTGACTTCGTCAGGCGAAAGTCCACCCAAACGATGTGCTTTCCCGGCGGCAACTACGCCAGCACAAACCTGCCGCTGGCATCGGTGCGGGCAGAAGGCAACTCGTAACTTACTCGAACAGGCGGGGAGGGCATTGCCGCGTGCACAATGACGCCCTCTGCACCCTTCCCGGTGTCAGCATGGAGCACTCTTCCTGTGATCCTTACTTCCTTTGGCTGGGCAACGGTCACCGGTGGCGCCCCTGCTCTGGCATCCACAACCGCCCTCGCGTAGCCCGGGGCAGAAAACAGCAGGCGAGCCCGAGCACCGGGAGGCAGATTGGCGATTCGAAACCTGCCAGCACTATCGGTAACGGCGGACAGGGCGGGAATATCCGGGCAGGCGAACCATTCACTGAAACTCATCGGTAGTCCAGGTAGGATCAGGGTTTGGACGCGAACCTTCACTCCCGCCAGAGGCTTGCCCTGTGTGCTGGTGACAACGCCCGACACCGCCAATGCAGGGGGCAGGGAGATATTCAGGTCGGTTTTGCTCTCGGCAAATCGCCTTATCCACACGCCGTAGCCGGGTTTGAACACGAGAATCGTCCACTCCCGATACTTACCGCGCTCGTGAGATACCTCAAACGTCCCGCCTTCGCTGGTTTTGACCCTTTGCAGTATCGGAGTACGCATCTTCAGCCAGATATCGTCCCACTGAGCGGCATACAGCACAACTTCCGCCCCGGCAACAGCTTTCGCCTGCGGGGTGGTCACTTTGCCCGCAAAGGTTATCTGCTCTTGCTGGGCTTGGCAGGCAACCACCATCGCCATCAGCAGGACAACCCATACCGTGCGAAGCGTGTGCATGACCTCCTGATTACAGAGTCAGTTCAACCGTTTCCGATGCGACCTCGAAAGGTCCCGCCTCCATCACTGGCACAAGGGTTATCTTCTTGCCCTTCCAGTCGTGCGGCGCTCTCCACGAGAGCGAACAGGTAAACCCTCAACCGTACTCAAACTTCAGCACCGCCAGCTCTTTTCCATCGGCATCCAGCAGGCGCAGAATGGGCTGTGGTGGTCGCGAGTCGTCCACCGTGAGGTCGGATATCTGCTCGCCGGCGGCGGTGGTGAACAGAAGCGTGAAAAGATAGTCCTCGCCTATCCTGTCAACCTGCACGCCTGCCTTCAGAGGTGAACTGAGCCCAAAGCGAACGGGTGCACCGGGTTTAACCTCCAGAGAAGGCGGTTTCGGCATGGTGGCATTATAGCCCCCCTGCACCTGCCACAACCTGCCCGACTCGTCCCGTTTCTGCACCACCCAGCTCAGCACGCCATACCTGCCTGCGGGTACTTGCGCGACGCCCGTCGTCGCGTGCACCGACAGCACACCCAGCTCGTTAATCAGCGAAAGGCGAAACTGCGCGAAGTCGGAGCGTACCTCTACCAGCGGAGTATTATCCGGGGTTACGGTTATCGCCAAACCGTCTGCCCGCTTCTGCACCCGGTACAGCTTCCCTCCCAGCATAAAGCGAGCCGCGCCAGCCAGCACCTCGTCCGACACCGGATACTCCTGGTCAAACTGCCCGTTTCCGTTGAAGTCTATCAGCAGGAGGTCTCCGGTGAACTGGTCACTGCGTTCAAGGTCCGGCATCTCGTTGAACAGTCCATTGGCGTTCTCATCCACCAGTGCCACCGGGTATCGCTTCCCGTTCAGGGACATCGTGCCCAGCGTATAGCACGCGCTGTTCAGCCGACAGGCGCTGGGTCCCATCTGCCCCATCTTCACCATCGCATGGTAGAGCTGGCGTTTGCCGTTGACCTCTATGTGCAGGGGAATCGGACCGAAGGCAAAGGCATCTCGCAGGTATATCGCGCGGATGGGGCGTTCATCGGCGAGGTCCTCGTTGTTGTTGGTATCCGCGTAGAGCAGGTCATAACCTCTGCCGACGCCTCGCGACTCGTCCAGCACGAACGTGAACAGGTTATCGGCACCGGTGCCGACTCGTGCGGAGAGGTAAACCGGTTTTCGGGAGCGATACGCTGGCTGTTTCCGCAAACGCTCCGCGGGCTTTGTGGCTGGCTCCATCCGCTGTCCCGACGTGTAGACCGGAACTTCCAGCGTGGGAGCAAGGTGGTAGCGGAGGCTGACCCTCTGCGCCATATCTGCCGAGCAAAGCCCCGCAACTACCCACAGAGCAAGCAGCAGCACACGCCACATATTTCACCCTCCTGAGCAAAAGGCACACTGTACGCACAGACTATCACCTTCACTGACACCTGTCAAGCATAACAGGTTGCACCTTTCTCTCAAAGGCACTACCAAAAGCCTGTTGACCACCGGCAGAAAGTTATGATAAAATGTTTTATCACTATAGAAACAGGAGGTTGCCTATGGCTGTTACCATTCGTGATGTGGCAAAACTTGCGGGCACTTCCGTCAGCGCGGTGTCGGCAGTATTAAACAACACCGCCGGTCGGCACATTCGCGTGAGCGAGGCAACCCGCCAGCGTATCCTGGAGGCGGCGAAACAGCTGGGCTATGCTCCAAACCCGCTCGCACGCAGTCTGGTCACCGGCAGGACGGGCGTGCTGGGGCTGGTATTTCCCTACTCGCGCGCGTTCATCGACCGTAATCCGTTTTCTGACCAGATAATGAGCGGCGTGTTCGAAGAGGTGGTGAACGAGGGCTATAACCTAATGCTCCACACCGCAGTGGGCAACGACTGGAACGCGGCGGATGAAAAAATGTTGCTCGACCCGCGTGTGGACGGGCTGATACTGGTGCTCCCCAGCCCGAACAGCTCGGTGATTGCACGCTGTCAGGAGGTGAAGTTTCCGGCGGTAGCGGTGGTATACGCCACCGAAAACAAACAGGTCTGCACCATCAACGCCGACGACCAGCATGGCGGATTCCTTGCCACCCAGCATCTGATAGAGCTCGGACATACCCGTATCGCCCATTTTGTCGGCGACCCGAAGGTGTCCACCGCCCAGCCGCGTCTGCAGGGCTACCTGAAGGCAATGGAGCAGGCAGGGCTGCAACCCGAGCCGGAATGGATGGTGCAGGCGGGATTCGACTGGAAAGATGGCTACTCCGCCACTCAGCGCATCCTGCAGCTGCCGAAGCACAAACGCCCCACCGCTATCTTCGCCGCCAACGATTTATGCGCCGAGGGAGTCATCAGGGCACTGCGCGAGCAGGGGATACCTGTCCCCGAGCAGATGTCCGTTGTGGGCTATGATGATACCTGGTTCGCTTCGATGACCAATCCCCCGCTGACCAGTGTGCACATGCCCATCTACGAGATGGGCAAACTCGCCGCGCAGGTGCTGATTGCGCTGGTGGAGGGGCGCGAAGTAGCCCAGAGACAGTACACGTTACCGGTACACCTGACCGTGCGGCAATCCACCGCTCCGCCACCGAAAGAATCCTCGTAATTTTTTGCGCGGTTTGTGCGAAAAACCGATTGACAATTCTGGCATGGAGTGCTATACTCGAATTGATAAAACGATTTATCAAGGAGGCGTCTTCCGATGGTCACGTCCAGGAAAAGCGCGTTCACGCTCATTGAGCTCCTCGTCGTGATTGCGATTATTGCAATACTGGCAGCGATACTGTTCCCAGTATTCGCCCAGGCACGCGAGAAGGCTCGCCAAACGGGCTGCTTGAGCAACCTCAAACAGCTCGCGCTCGGCGTGTTGATGTACACCCAGGACTACGATGAGACCTTCCCCAAAAACGAGTTCGTGGACCAGAACCGCTGGGGCGAGTGGCCCGCCAATCACTACATCTGGTCCAGTGTGCGCTGTGTCGGTCCTTACCTGAAGAACCGCGACATCTACCGATGCACCTCTGATGCAGGCACAGTAGACGCCGGCATCATTTCTGCTTTTGCAGGTACCGACCGGCAACCAGGCATCCTTTCCTACATGCCCAACGCCTTTCATGCCAATTCCTTCTGGAATCCCAGCCATTTCGGTGTGCCCAACGGGCAGGGAGTGATTACCGTGGGCTCTACCTATGGTGCGCCCGAAACAGCAACTGCCCTCGCCGCCGTGCCCACCCCCGCCGAAATCTTCATGCTGGTAGAGGGACTTACCAACGTGAACGACTGGTGGTGTGGTAGCCCAACCTACGCGAACACAGAGGTGGACTGGTGCTGGGGCACGGAGGCGATGGTCTCCGCGGACTGGCTGGTCAACCTGATTGTTCTCCCCGCCCCGCCGGGTGACTACAACGAGCGACTGAATCGCGCGTGGCGCAAACATAGCGGCGGTTCGAATGTGGCGTTTGCGGACGGGCATACCAAGTGGCTGCAGCCGGCAGCGATGCTGGACGCCAAACGCTGGTTAATCAACGCGCCGTGACAGATGGAGAGCGAACCATGAAATCACGTCTACCGCTCATCGTGCTGATAATCGTGCTTGCAGGGGTGGCGGTCGTGGTGAATCTGCGTGCCTGCTCCAATGCCTCGGGTGGGCTGTCCACAGAGCAGGTGCAGCAAGCTGACCGCCTGCACGAGATTGCCCGGCGCACCGGAGGCGACTGGAACAAACTCACGCCCGAGGAGAAGCAGTTCCTGGTCAACGAACTGGCATACGGCAACGAACAATCGGCGCGGATGCTGTTGTGGGGAGCGTCCCGACAGGCTCCGGCTTCCCAGCAAGCTGGCAGACCAGCACGCTGAGATACACAGCGGCGGAAGGTGCGGCTGCCGTGCCTTCCGCCACTCTCAAGAGGAGGTGCCGATGTCTTTCTACCGCGTCACCCAGCATAAAGGGATATGGTGGTTTCTTTCCCCTCAGGGCGAGCGGTTCTTCTCACTGGGCGTTAACTGCGTAAACATGGGCGAGTCCCGGTACTCTGAGAAGAACCCAGCCTATTGCGCCATGCGCTTCTATGCGCACCCTGCACAATGGACAGAGGATACCCTCGCTCGTCTGCGCCAGTGGGGATTCAACACCATCGGCGGATGGAGCGACGTAGACACACTGCGCACGCACTGGAAGAAGGCAATGCCTTATACAGTCGTCCTGCACGTTGGCTCACGGCTGGGGATGCCATGGAACGATATGTTCGCCCCCCAGACAGCACAACAGGTGGATGAAATTGTGCGCGACCTGACCGCTCCATACCGAGACGACCCCCATCTACTTGGCTGGTTTACCGATAACGAGCTCGGCTGGTGGGATGACAGCCTCTTTCTGCATTTTCTCAAACAGCCAGCGCAAAACGCGACCAGACGCGAGCTGATCAAACTGCTTCGCCAGCACTACAAAGGCGACATCCAGCGAATGCGCCACGACTTTGACATCGGCGACGCCAGGAGGTTCGAGGATATTCAACAGGTTACGCTGATCCCCGGAGGAGCGGGAATGGTGGTTATCAACCGATTCGTCGGACTGCTGGCGAAACGCTACTACAAACTGATGCATGATTCCATTCGTCGCTATGACCGTCACCACCTGATCCTGGGCGACCGCTACCACGATTTTTATCCGCCGGAGGTGGCACGTGCCTCGGCGCCATACGTGGACGTGGTTTCCACCAATCACGGTGCGGACTGGATTGACGGTTCGAACGCGCACTACTTCCTGTACACCCTGCACCGTCTGACAGGCAAGCCTGTGCTTATCACCGAGTTCTACTTCTGCGCGCATGAGAACCGCAGCGGCAACCGCAACAGTCCACCCGAGACCAATTTCCCAACCGTACAAACCCAGCACGAACGTGCCGAGGGGGCACGCATCAATCTGATAGACTACGTGCGTCGCCCGTATGTGATAGGCGCGCACTGGTTCCAGTACTACGACGAGCCAACTTTTGGGCGTGGAGACGGCGAGAACTACAACATGGGGCTGGTGGACATCCATAATCAGCCTTACGAGGAGCTGACCACCGGGTTTCAGAGCGTATCGGTCAACCACCTGCACACCGAGGCAGCTTTCGTTTCACAACCAGAGCCTCAATCTGTTCCTCCTGCAAAGAAGCAGGCGATGGAGGGATTGCACCTATGGGACAGAGAGGCATCATGGATACAGCCGGACAGCGACTCTCCTGTAGCAGACCTGTACCTTTGCTGGCAGGCGTCGCACCTTCTGGTGGCGATACACGGTTCGGACTGGCTTGATGCCTCTCTGTACGCCGGGCAGAAGATACCCCGCGAGGAACGGATGCAATGCACGGTGCGCCTGCGCGCGGTAGAGTCGGTGGAATGCACAGTATGGTTTGGGGACAGTGAACCGACAGAGGTTTCCGACCCCCGACTGGAGGTCAAAAGCTGGAACGTCGCCACGCGCTACACGGTAGTGGTGCGGATACCCGCTAGGGCGCTGGGATGTGCGGAGTTTCGGCGTGGGGACAAAATTCAGCTGGACGCACACTTCACCACCCACAGCCGCGCCGAACAGACCACCTGGAGCAGGCTGTTGACCCTGGAGTAAACAGAGAGGGCAGGTAGATAGCCTGCCCTGGTTTCCCTATCGCCCTGACGGTGGCGGTGCTGTAGGCATTCGCTGAGTGCCTCCAGAAGGAGCTGGGACGGGCGGAGTCTGGTGGGCGTTGCCAGCGGGAGCATTGGGCGCTCCCTGCAACGACTGACCGCCCGTAGCCGGAGCAATCGCTCGCAGGTAATCAGGCGGCGGCTCGGTCTTTTTCCAGTCCTCCGGTTTGTCCCCAAACTGCTGTTTCTTGCCGCATCCTGTCAGCGCCACAGCCACAGCAACTATCATCAGCGCAAGTAGTCGCTTCACCGTTGTGCCTCCTGATGCCTGTGCGCTGGCGTGCAGTACGCCAGCGCACTCGTTCTCCACTTACTGGGTGCGAGTAGCATCCCACATATAGAAGAAGCCGGTGTGACATCCCGTGTTGTTGTAGAGATTGGGGTCTGCCTGCACGGTGCTGCTCGGCTTCAGTGCCTTCACGTGCCCGTCGGCAAAAGCGAAGTTGCTCTTGCCAGAGTGCCTCGTGGCGATGTAGCCGTCCGAGTTGGGCACAGGCGGTGCCCAGGTGCCGTCGCCTCCAGAGGTGCGCTGTCCGGGCAACGAGTTCCCAGCATCCACAGCATCAGGACCAATCAGCACGGTTGCCCATGGCGAGAAGGCGCCATGCATCGGCTGCATCCATGAGCTGGGAGGCATTTCGTGGCGTTCTGCCAGCAGAATGGTCTCGGCAGGCAACGCCACACCCGCTACCGCCCGGGGGGTCATTTCAAACCACGAACGTGAGGCGTTAATCACGCCGATGAACTTCCAGTACCAGCTTCCGCCACAGTTACCAGCGATCACGCCGTTGGCGACATAGCTATACTTGGGACCCGACCAGTCTGGTACCTGGTGCGGGTCGCTGGGACAGCGGATAATCTCATAGTTCTTCATGTATGGCTGGGTATGCACAATCCATGTCATCTGCCAGCCCCAGCCGTTGTTGCCGGTCGGCTCGCCCTGCGCACAGAAGGTCTCGTCATAGTCCTGAGCATACATCAGATTGGCAAGTGCCAGGTTCTTCATGTTGCTCAGGCACGAAGACTGTCGCGCCTTCTCCCGCGCCTGGGCAAACACCGGGAACAGAATCGCCGCCAGAATCGCGATTATCGCGATGACGACGAGCAGTTCGATTAGCGTAAAGCCGTTGCGTCTCATTGTACTACCTCCTCGGAAGTGTTTTTTGGGCTTCGCTCGCATGGTGCAACGCTTTGGCGAATCACAAGGTTAGCGGGTACCATACGGCGCGTCACGGCTTCACCCGGCTGGCGCAACTGCTCCAGTAACACCTGCGCCGCCAGATATCCAATCTCGTGACGTGGATGGTGAACTGTTGTTAGCTGAGGGGTTACCAGCGCGCTCTCCGGAAGGTCGTCAAATCCCAGCACGCTGACCTGCTCAGGCACTCGGACCCCTCGCGATTGCAGTGCACGTAACGCTCCAAGAGCGACAAAATCGTTACCGCACACCAGAGCGGTCAGCGAGGGGTCTTGCTCCAGAAGTGCCAGTGATCCCAGCTTGCCCGATTCATAAGTATAGTCACCGCGATAGAGCCAGCGAGGGTCAAAGGCGATGCCTGCCTCTTCCAGCGCACGAAGATAACCTCGCTCCCGCTGCACAGCACTGGTCTGATGCAGAGGACCTGCCACAATGCCTATGCGGCGGTGTCCCTGCTCAATCAGGTGACGCACGCCCTCATACACGCCGTTTTCGTTATCGACCTCCACGCAGGGAATAGGTATCTCAGGAAGCCACGCACCGACCACAACCGCAGGTACTCCGTGTTCCACCACCCATCGAAGAAGTGGACTGTCGGAACGAGGGGCTACCAGCATAATGCCATCCGTGGAGTGGTCCTGGACCTGCTCCAGCATATAATCTCTATCGATTCTCGTCAGGGTGATGATTTTAATCTGATAACCCTGCTCGGTCGTATATTCCAGTGCGCCGTCCAGTACTCCCACCAGGTAAGGATTTGTAGTCAGACGACCGTGCTGGGGTTCTATCACCAGACCAATCGTGCGGGTGCGCCTGGTGACCAGGCTTTGCGCTACCCGGCTGGGGCGGTAGTTCAGCTCGCGTATCGCCTGCATCACTTTCTGAACGGTGTCGGGATGATGCAGATGCTCGGCACCGCGAAGCACGTTTGAAACCGTGCCGACCGATACCCCAGCCCGGCGAGCCACCTCGATAATTGTTGGGCGTTTCTTCATCGATGATGCTCTTGAAACGTTTCAAAGCCATTATATACGTGCTTTTTCCGTTTGTCAATATCAGAAACCCGGTGTTTTTCTGGTTTTTTCAGGAGTCCGTGAAGAAGAAGGGGCGAACAGCCGATAACAGTAGTATGCGCAACCTGATTTTTATGATACTGATTGTGGCGAGCGTCGTATTAGCTCTCCTGCTGTGGTCACCAGAGGTGAGCACCGGCGACCACTCGCCTGCCACGCTGGCTTCTGCGGGCGTGCTACGGTAACAGCTCTATCAACGCGATCTGAACCTTTACTCCAGCGCGTGTGCAGGGGTCCAGCCGCAGGCGCGTGACCACACCTCTCCAGCGGGGACTTTCGTTCACTTTCAGCACGTACTCGTGCCACCTGCCGTCCACAGCCACCGGAAAGCGCACACTGGTCGCCTCGCTCTCTGCGGCGGAAACCGTCGTCCAGAATATCTGTCCCATGTCCTCAAATGGTTCACCCGCTGTCTCCAGGCGCATCCGCAGGCGTATCCGGCGATACCGGGAGGCGTTTACCTGCACCGGCGGACCGAAGAAAGCGGGGTCGTTGCCGGTGGTCTGCGTGGTGAGCACACCGTTCTCAATGCGCACCTCCCCAATGTACATACCAGCGTCCCAGCCCAGCGTGCTCTGCCTGAACTCCCAGCGTGGCATCGCCACCGAGATTATCTCCACCTGAGGCGGAAGCAAACCGATATCGGCAGGGGTCAGGTCGGCATGTTTCTTCGGCGCGGAGGTGAATACCTCGCGAATCGCATCAAGATACCCGAAGCCAAACTCCCTGTGCGGTTCAATATAGGAGCCCTCGCCCCATTCGTTCCACGCCTCAATCAGCACCATCGGCACCACCGACCGCGGATGCTCCTCCAGAAAGCGCAGGGCGTCCTGCAGGTGGCGTTTGAACTTCTCGGGGGTGCGTCCATAGCGTACCAACGCCGACTGCCCATGCCACGGTCGGCTGTCCCAGCCGCCACACACGGGCGGCAGTAACGGGATGGGGCTGTTGCACACGATACTCTCCCACTGTTCGCGGTAGCCGTCAATGAGGGTATCAAAAGGCGCCCACTTTGTATCCCCTTTTATCCCAAGATGGGGCCAGTTGTAGGCGGTGACGGCATCATAGCCCTCGCGAGCCGTTATCTGCACCTCTCCCGCCCCGCCGATGCAGGCGATGATGTACAGCCCGCCGAGTCCCGCCCTGTGGCACTCCTCGCGCATCGCGTCGAAAGCGCGTTTTACCCCGTCGCTACCCATATCCGCCCGCAGACGATACGGACTGAAGATAATCACCACCGGCTTGCCGTCAACGCGCAGGTGCTCAGGGCGATGGAAGTAATGCTCCATCCAGTATCGGTTAACGGCGAGGCAATCCTCGTGCGAGGAGGTGTTCGGCGGGTTATGATTCGCCCATAGCAGGCAGAACTGCAGATGTCGGTGATACCGGCTCTTGAAGTAGCCGTCGTGCAGAGCGTGTTCCAGGATTCGCGCCCCCTGCGTCCAGTACCAGTCGTACGCGAAGAAGGTGATGCCGTGCTCGACCGCCCATTTGATATGCCAGTCGGCGATTTGCGGTTCCCCTTCGCGATACCAGCCGAGCACCGGCTTGCGTTCCGGGAAGCGGGTAATCGGGAGCCACTGCCCTGCGGTTCGCCAGCCCGGGAAGTAGTATACCCCCACGGGGTATTTCGGCTCCACAGGCACTGGAGCCGGCACAATCTGCGACTTCACCTGCACCAGCCGAGGAGTGACCTCTGCCCCGGCGTTCACGCGGACAAGGGGCATATTGCTCGCCCGCACCTGCGCCCCGATGGTGGTCCTGCCCGGGCGGGAAAAGACCACCTGCCAGCGCCATTCCGCCTCCGCGCCGAAGGGCAGTTCTGTTACCTTTTCCTGTGGCTTGCCCGTGATACGCGCCGTAGAAGGCAGGCTCAGCGCTGCAGTCAGGTTCCGCGCCGGCTGTCCGCCGACGTTTACCCCGCGCAGTGTGACGGTGACGGGAGAACCCGTGCGAGGCAACGCATCCTCCACCCCGAAAAACAGAACGCGCAGGCGAGGCTCGCCCAGAGGCTGAGCGGTTACCTGCACCTGCTCCAGCACCATCTCATCTCCTGCCTGCTCGCCTGGGCGAATGCCCAGCATCACCACCTCGCCGTTCCAGCCCGGCGCGCCCAGCATATCCACGTTATACAGATGCGATTCGCCGTCGTGGAAGACCTCAAAGGTGTACTGCTGAATACCGTAGCTCCCGGTGGTGGCGAACACCAGCTGGCATCGCCTCGCTTTCAACGAACGCAAACGAAGCGCTACCACCGGAAAATCCTCTGCTGAAACGCGCACCAGCGTTGCAAAAAAGCCATCTGGCTCCTGCAGTTTCAGGCGCACTCCGCGCGGAGAGGGCTGTGCCGTGACACCTCGCCACGATTGCCAGCCGTCCAGCGTATTGCGGAAGGAGAAGGAGCGTTTCGCCGGCAAAGCTGCTACGTCGGCAATCTGCGCAATGCGAATGGCACGCAGGGCGCATTCGCTCATGGCTGGCGGGTCGAACCGCAGGCGCACAATACGTCCCTCCCGTTGCCAGAAGGGAAACACGCGATAGGTATGCCACTTTCGGTCGCCCTGCACGGAGAACTCGGTTCGCTTCTCCGGCAGGAAACCGCCGTACGGCGACTGGGTGGTGTTGCTCCAGAACAGTTCGGCGACGCCAGATGCACTGGACATCAGCTCTATCTCCACCACCTGATGCGGCGCCGCGGGCAGGTCAAGCAGAGGAAGATATTCCAGAATGGGGTCACCGCCGGTGGTGCGGAAGTACATCGCCCCGCCCTCAAAGCGTACATCAGGTACCTCACCGTTGGCACGCCACACCCTCAGCACGTCGGGGCGGTCAAAGCGCCACTCGACCAGCCTTTGCCCATCGTTCATGATTGCTGTTTCTCCCGGTTGACTGTGCTCCAGTAACGCTCCGCCAGAATAATGGCAACGTAGTCATCATACGGTCGGTCTGGGACACGCAGGAAGGGTGGGATAAGACGCCGCCAGCCTTTCGGAGGGTTCTCACGCAGATAGCGGCGACGCGCCTCCTCGGAGGTGTACGCCTCGTCAACCACGTGCACCTGCACGCCGGGCATGAACTGCCGAAGCATAGGCTCCATTTCGCGCGAGCCGGTGCCCCCACCAATCACGATGCACTTCGGGCGAAAACGCTGATACAACGCGACCATCTCCTGAACGAACTCATCCAGCTCCAGCACCGCCCGATACAGTATCTGCCCGTCGTTGCAGACCACTGCCAGCCCCATCTTACTGCGTCCGGGGTCTATCGCCAGGACATACGGCTTGCCCGACGAGGACATAGTGGTAACCTCCCTTACTGTACAATTCGGAACCGCAGGCGCAGACTGTCCGCGGAGTAGGTATCTGCATCCGCTACTGCCACCACGTTCACGTAACGCCCTCTGCCCTCGCGCACAATGCGGTCGGCAAGGTCGGTCAGCTCCGCGCTCGTCACTGTGCCCACCGACGGCTCGCCTTCAGCGTCAACGCGGGGGATAATTCCCGCTTCAATGGCACGAGAGCGCACCTCGTCGCGCAGGAACTCAATTAGCGTGTTCAGTATCTCGCCCGTACTGCGCCCCGACCAGATTCGCACGCGGGCAATCTCCTCATCCTTGCGATACACCAGACGATTACGATACGGACGCAGTTCCACCTGTACCGGCTCGCCAGCCACACTGTTGCGCACCGCCACCGCCAGCACCACCACTGGCTCTTCGGACCGCGCTATCTGCTCTGCCAGCACCTCCACGCTCATGGCTTCATCGGCAACTACTTCCGTGCTGCCTCCCGCCGACGTGGGCATGCTGATGCGCTTTAAGGGTACATACGCCGCCCGATGTGCGCTTCCTGCCGATGCGCCCCTTGCCTGTGCCACGCGCCCCGCCTCTACCAGCAGACGGTACACCTCGTTGCGGGCGCTCCGCACGGATAAGCCAGCCGGTATCACCCGCCGGGCGATTTCCTCATCTTTGCGTGCCACGATGGGCTTCTCTTTCATCTGCTCCAGCCGTTCTATGACCCCGCGCAGTTCGGCTTCCTGCGCCTGCAGTTGCTGAACCGTTGCCCTGAGCACGTCCGCCTGTTGCTGCAGCTGTCGGCTTTGCTGTTCGAGCTGTTCGGTCTGCCTGCGCAGATTGTCTGCCTGCTGTTGCAGACGCACGTTCTCGGTGTTCAGGCGCACGTTCTCGCTGGCGTAGCGCATGTTCTGCGATGCCAGCTCGGTGTTGTTTTGCTGGTACAGGGAGTTCTGTTCACGCAGGAACTGCCCCTGGCGCTGGAGCTGGGCGTTCGTCTGACGAAGCTGGTTGCTCAGCCGCCGCAGGCGTTCGCTGTCTGCTTTGAGTGCGCTGTTCTGTGCCTGCAGGGTTTGCAGTTGCCTGCTCTGTTCAGCGATGCGCCGGTTCAATTCCACCACCTGCCGGAGCCTCTGCTGAAGCTGCGCCCTTACCTCCTGCAGTTGCTGTTGTTGCTGTTGCAGCTGGCGGGTATTTTCTTCCATCTGCTGTTGCTGTTCGCGGATGCGCTGGGCGGCGGCATCGTACTGTTGCTGGAGCTGCTGGTAGTCGCGGGTGAGCTGGGCGTATCGCCTCTGCATCTGGCGCGACTGTTCCAGAATGCGCTCGCCGCGCACGATGATTTCGCGGAATGTCTGCGCCGTCGCCAGAACCGCCACAATGGTCAGGAAGGCAATCAGCGAGCCGGTGAGGCTGGTAATCAGCATGGCGGTATGGCGTGGACGCAGTCCCCACACGGAGATTCGCCGTTTGCCCAGATAGCGCCCCAGCCAGTCGCCAAAATAGGCGATAAAGCCGCTGACCACGATGAAAATCAGTCCGATGATGATGGTGCGTACAGGCATATCAAAGACCTCCTCACCGCCCGCGTCTCCACAGGATAACGATTCCCGCAACCAGCCCCAGAATATCGGGCAGAAAACTTGCCAGCAGGGGCGACAGCGTGCCCCCGCGTCCCAGAATGAACAGATACTGCGCCAGCGCCCAGTACAGGAAGATGATAAAGATACTCAGGGCAAATCCCGCCGCGGCGGTACTGCGCTGTCGGCGGATGCCCAGTGGTGCTCCCACGAAGCCAAAAATCAGGCTGGCAAGAGGCAGAGAGATTTTGTTGTACAGCTCCACCTCCATCTGCCGGGTGTCCTCGCCCGCCTGACGATACCGGCGGATACGCTCTAAAGTTTGTCGGAAGCTGCGGCTGTCGGGGTCTGGCACCAGATCGGTTTCAATCTCGCGCAGGCTTTTGCGAAGTCCGCCACGCAGAAGGCGCGTGCTGGTGCGCTCGAACTTTGCCCACACCCGCCCATCGCCCGTCATCCAGTAGCCATCGTAGAGGTCCCACTCCCGTCCGCCCAGCCATTTGGCACGACGGGCATGTACAATCAACACCGGACGCCAGCTTTCCGAAGCGGGCGCAAACTGCACCGCGGTCACATCGTAAAGGATGCCCGCCTGCAGGTCTACACCGCCCTGAGCGGTAATCAGCGTTTCCACCTTCCCCGCCCGCATCACCGTCTGCGTGACAGGCTGTGCCCGTTCCCCTATCTGGCGCAGAACCGCCGTGCGCAATCGCCACATCTCTGCGGTCGCCGGAGGCACGACGACCTCATTAAAGCCCATCGCCAGCAGGCTGACCACCGCCCCCATCGCCAGCACCGGCGCCACGATGCGAGTCAGGCTGTAGCCAGCGGCGTACAGCGCCACCGTCTCGCTTTCGCTGGAAAGCCTGCCAAAAGCGAGCAGAGAGGCGAGCAACATCGCCATGGGAAAGGTCTTGACCATAATCTGCGGCAGGCTGAGCAGGACCATGCGCCCGACCGTCCACAAAGAGGCTCCCTTCACCAGGTACTCCGTGAGCTGGAACAGGTTGCCACCTGCAAAGAAAAGTACCGTGAACAACAGCACACCGAACACGAACGGTCCGATGAGCTCCTGCAGTATCAGACGGTCTATGACTTTGAGACGCATGAGTTAAATATGCTCGTACTCTTCGCCAAGATAGAATTGCCGGGCGATGGGGTCTTCGGGCAGTTTGTCCGAGCTCCCCTCGGTCAGGATTTTGCCGTTATGGATGATATACGCCCGGTCGGTAATACGCAGGGTCGCCCGAACGTTATGGTCGGTAATCAGGATACCCACCCCCAGCCGCTCGCGCAGATGCGCAATGATACGTTGCAGGTCGGCGATGGCGATGGGGTCGACGCCGGTGAACGGTTCATCCAGAAGGATGAATTTGGGCGAAGCGGCTATTGTCCGCGCTACCTCCACCCTGCGCCGTTCGCCTCCCGACAGCACGTAGCCCCGCGAATTACGCAGGTGCGCGATATGAAACTCTTCCAGCAGTTCGTCCACCCGCTGGCGTATCTGCTTCTCAGGCAAGCCCTGTAACTGCATCACCAGGCGCAGGTTGTCTTCCACCGTCAGCTTGCGGAATACCGATGGCTCCTGCGCCAGATAGCCGATGCCCATCCGCGCCCGCGCATACATCGGCAGGCGGGTAATTTCGCGGTCATCCAGCCACACCCGCCCATCGTTTGGCTGAACCAGCCCCACAATCATATAAAAGGTGGTTGTTTTTCCGGCTCCGTTCGGTCCCAGCAGACCCACAATCTCGCCCGCGCTCATCTGCAGGGACACGCCGTCCACCACCCGGCGACCTTTGTAGATTTTGACCAAGTTTTGGGCGCGAAGTATCATTTTTTCGCCCCCTCCGCCGGAGGCTGTTTGGGCTGGATGGTGGTCTCGGTGCGTTCCGGGTCACCCTCTAACACCACCCGCAGGTCCTCCTCGCCCAGATAGATGGTACCTCTGTCGCCCTTCTGTGTGGCGGTAAACTGCGGGTCCTCTACCTCCACAAAGACGCCGTTTTGCAGGGTAACCTGGCGAGTGGCGTCGTCGTATGCAACAACACCTGCTCGCCCGCGTGCGACGCGATTCTCTTTGGGCTGGCTCAGGCGGAAGGTGACCTGCCCCTCGGCTCGTGCCCTCGTCAGGCGCGTCTCCTGCCCGGCTCGCAGGCGCGACTCGGCGGTGATGACGCTGGCTTCCATGCGCACCTGTCCATCCGCGCTTTCCAGCACCACACGATTGCCCGTCACCTTCACCACAACGGTACCATCCCGCTTGTATTCGGTCACAATCTGTTGGTAGCGGCTGAGGCGATATTGCCCCACCTGTACCTGTGCCAGAGCAGGTATCGTGATAACGCTCAAAGAGAAAATCATTATCAGTTTTTGCCCCAAACTCATCCTTTTATCCCTCGGTCTCAAGGCGATAACACGCGCATCACCTGCAGGGCGGTGTCCAGTTCCACCTCGCGAGCCTGCAGGCTGAACTGCTTGCCGGTAACCTGTACGTTCCCCCGTGCTATTAGACGATTCTGCCGTGCCCACCATATCGCCCTATCTGCCCGAAGGCGCACGCCGTTCACGCGCGAATAGGCACGGACGCCCTCGCTTGCCTCCACGCGCCACTGCCTCTGCAGGGCGCGTACGCGCCCCGCATACATATCGGTGGTCGGCTTTCCCTCCTCGTACAGCACACAGCGCACGTTTTCAAACTCACCCGTTGCTCCTGCCTGGGCGCCGCTTGCCTGCGCCTGGGGAACAGATGCCTCCCACACCACTCGGCTGGGACTGCCCGGCTCTCGCCACTGTAGCTGCAGAGACTCTGTCTCCACCCGGAGGGGAGGCACGCTTGGTTGCTGTTGAGCGGGCTGGCGAGGCGGAGGTTGCCGTTGTGCGCGCGGCGATTCGCATCCCCCTCCGCTTATCCATACGCACCCGCATAACAGCGCCATGACAAGCTGTTTGCGATTCATAGCGGGTACATGTTACATGAAGGCAAGCGGGGACTGCAACCCAGAGAGGAACAAAAACGCCGGCGCCCCTCTGGAGCACCGGCGTGCAGAGGCGGTAGTGTGTTCTACTTGATTTCCACCGTTGCGCCTTCGGCTTCGAACTTCGCCTTGATTTGCTCCGCCTCTTCTTTGGTCACGCCCTGCTTGATGGGCTGTGGCGCGCTCTCCACCAGGTCCTTCGCCTCTTTGAGACCGAGGTTGGTAATCTCGCGCACCACCTTGATGACCTGGATCTTCTTCTCGCCCACCGACTTGAGAATCACGTCGAAGGACGTCTTCTCTTCCTCGGCGGGTGCGGCCTCAGCCGGTGCGCCTGCTGCAGCCGCGCCGGGTACTGCCACTGCCACCGGAGCAGCAGCGGTCACACCGAACTCCTCCTGCAGAGCCTTCACCAGCTCGTTGAGCTCCAGCACGCTCATGCCCTTGATGGCTTCGATAATCTCTTCCTTGCTCAGTGCCATAGCGTTATACCTCCTTACGCGCTTTGCGCAGATTTCTTGTCGGCAATCGCCTGAACGGTGTACACGAAGTCACGCAGGATACCATGCAGAGTACCCACCAATCCCGTAATGGGCGCCTGCACTCCGCCCACCACCTGTGCAAGCAGCACCTCGCGTGGAGGCAGCTTCGCCAGCTGCTGAACGGCTTCGGCATCGTAACGCTTGCCGCCCAGAACGGCTCCCTTCACCGACAATGTACGTAGCTCGCGGATGGCATCCGACAGTGCCTTCGCCGCCGCGGCCTCGTCCCCGTGAATGAAGGCGACCGCGGTCGGTCCCTGCAGGATGTCGTCCAGGTTATCGCTGATCAGCCCCTGCGAGGCAAGTCGGAAGAGGGTATTTTTGACCACATGATACTCCGCCTGATTCTGGCGCAGCTGTTTGCGCAGTTGCGTGATTTGTGCCACGCTCAGCCCGCGATAGTCGGTGAAGATAACGCCCTTGGATGTGCTCAGCCACTGGCGGAGCTGTTCAACCTGCGCCACCTTCTGCGGATTGGGCTTTGCTCGCATACGGTATCCACCTCCTTTCCCTGTCGCGCCCCCAATAAGCACAACGGGGAACCTGCCAGAGGCGAAGGCTCCCCGTACACAAACCCCGCCCGCACCCATCAGGCGCGGAACGACGCGATTTGACGGTTGTTCAATTTCGCCTCGGCAGGCGGAACCCCATTAAGCTCTTGCGAGCGCCTGCGTCTTCGGACAAGCGGTATGATTATACTTGAAGAATCGGGCAAATGCAAGGGCTCAGCCGCCTG
>FMJZ01014036.1_pt1 | contig 29029 bp, 16 predicted proteins | sample 1987881 | NCBI WGS metagenome assembly FMJZ01 (sample SAMEA4378227, study PRJEB15110) | soil metagenome | biome: soil; feature: Field; material: Soil | place: India | collected 2015-03-11 | depth 0 m
TTTTGGTTGCATTCGCCAACCATCAAAGGAACGCACACTGGTATACTGTGCGTTCAGCACGCGGTTGATCTCGCTCAGCATCTCGTCGAGGTGCACGCGGGTGGAAGTGTCCAGCGGTCGGTTGTGCACCGCCAGTATCTGGCTCTTCAGCCGACGCAGGTGATAGCGTGCCAGCATTCTGGCGTCGTCTGGAACCTCCGAATCGGGGTTCACCACCATATCTGCCAGCGTGCGCAGGTACGTGCGCTGGAGAAGCCGACGCAGGGCGGGCACGTTCGTGCCGTTGATAATCTCGGCGTTTACAGCGTTACTCACCTGCTCGAAGAGCGCGGTCATGGTCAGCGTCTCCTCGGGCTTGCGCGCCTTGAACTCGTTGTTGGCAATCTGGCTGAGCGTCTGCGGTCGGAACAACCGGCGCAGGGTGCTCACCTGAATGCCCGAAATGGTATCGCGCACCGGCGCATCCAGGCGAGGACGGCTGGTAAGCATCGCCTCGTAGTCGGGATAGGGGTCGGGCGCCAGCTTCAGGTACACCTCTTTGGGGAAGTTGAACGCCTTCGGCGAGAAGACGTACTGCGTCAGCAGAGCCAGTGCCCGCTTCTGGTCGGCTGCGCTGACGGGTGTGACGGGCGGCTTCTCGTTGGGGTCGCCCCGGTGGTTTCTGCGCAGGTGCACTCCGCCGATGTACCGTGATACCGCACTGGCGGCGCGGGCATACATGGAAAGCAGACCGTTGAAACTGCGGGTCATCTCGTAGTAGTTTTCTCCCAGTTTGACCGCCTTTGCGGGCAGTTGCGGGATCATCAGGTTCACGTCGCGGAAGATGGTCGCCCAGTACTCCAGCGGGTCCTTACCGAGGTCAAAGCGGGTGATGAGCGGGTCCACGCTATCGGCGAACTCATCGCCCTGATAAGCCAGACCGCGCTCGGTGCCGCGGCGGGCGATAGCGCGGAGCATGGGCAGTTCGCCCTCGGGTGTCAGCGCGTTGCTGGGCTTATAGCCGTACTCAATCGCCCAGTAGTCGTACACGCCCAGCCCCTGCGTCCAGTATGCCGAGCGCGGTGAGTGCAGGGCAACGATGTTCACCGGCGTGTAGTCCATCACCGAAGCGGTCATGCCCTGATGGTTAATGCGCTCCGCGTCGGCAAGGTCCTTCGTGGGATGCAACGTGCTGGCGATGAAGTTGTGGCGCAGTCCAAGAATATGCCCCATCTCGTGCGCCACCACTTCGCGGATGTACTGCTTAACGTACTCCGCCTCTGAAATGCGCGTGGACTTTGGCGACTGCATCAGCTTCATTGCGGTCGCGCCGAACCATGCCTGGTAGGCGGCTTCCTCTGCCAGGTTGCACAGGAACGGGTTGGCTGGCAGAGGTTCTGGGTCAAATGCGCTGAGCGGGTCAATCATGCGCTTGAACTCGGCGCGTGCGAAGCGGGTCATGTTCGCGTCCACGGTGATGCTGGCGTTGACGATCTGCCCGGTCAGCGGGTTCGCCCGGAACAGCGCCACCGCGTAGCCCGAAGAGGGCGAGGTCACCCACCGGATGACGTTGTAGCGCATATCAGCGTGGTCCCAGTCGGCGTCGTCGGGCATCTGCTTGACCACGATGGCGTCCTTGATGCCGATGCGTTCAAACGCTTTGTTCCACCACAGGATGCCTTCGCGCACGGCGTCGCGATACTCGGTGGGGATGGCGTTGTCCAGCCAGAAGACTATCGGCTCCTTGGGTGGCGAGAGGGGCGCGTCGAGGTCTGCTTTCTCCAGATGCCAGCGCAGGATGTAGCGTGTGGTCTGGTCGTCTTTGTCCTGCGTGAAGTCCTGGAACTCGGTCACAAAGTAGCCCACGCGCGGGTCAGCCAGCCGCGGGCGATAGCCGTTTTCGGGCAGGAAGAACAGGTTGTAGTTAATCACCAGCGGCAAGCTGCGCGGGTCCGCCAGCGGAGCACCGCTGCTCATGCCCGGAATAGAGATGGAAGGACCGCCGCCACCTCCGCCTGCCCGCACCAGATGGTAAGCTGTCTGCACCACCAGGTTGTTCGGGAAGTTCTTGATGGCGTTGATGACCGTCTTTTCGCGGTCAATGCCGTACGCTCCGCCTGCGGACTGCGCTAACCGGGTAATCTGCGCGATGTCCGAGCGGAACAGGTCGCCGATGTTAATCAGCAGGCTCTTGCGTTCCTCACTGCGCGCCTCTATGCGGAAGGCTTCCAGATAGGCATCGGCGAAGGAACGCTTCACCGCGCGGGCAATGGGCTGATTCTCGTCGGCGCGGAAGCGGATGTTGGGCACAACGAACAGAATCTGGTCGTCGCGCTGGACGAATTTGAAGAGGATGTCGTCTATCGGGTTGCCCGCGGCGAGCGAGTAACCGCCTGTGCCGGTGCTCTGGGTGACCTGCAACAGCATCAGCCGGTTCAGCTGGTCTTCGCGGATCTCCATGTAGACCGTATCCTTGCCCGCCTCCTTCTTGCGGTACAGCGTGAACAGCCCCTCTATCTTTTCGTAGTCCTTCACCACCTCTTCAATGGTCTTTTCTTTCTTTTTGGGGGCTTCTGCAGGCTGGGCAGCCGCTGCCGCGCCGCCGATGGGGCTGCCGCCGGTGCGCTCGGCTCGGAGGTTACCGCTGAAGGGTGGCGCCTGCTCGGAAGGAGCGAAGGGGAAGTTCTCTGCCTTCAGGTTAAGCACCACCGCGTCGCCAGAAGCGACCTCCACCCACACTTCGCCCTGCAGGCTCATCTGGCGCTCTCCGCTTGTCTCGCGGTAGGTATAACGCAGTTTGGCGGTGTCCACGCCCTTCGCTTTCTCTAAGGCGAGCAGTTCATACTCCCCAACCGCGGCGGGCGTTCCCTTCTCGGTATCCTCTTTGTATTCGCGCGTCCACTTATCGCCGACGCCTACCGGGTTGGCGGGGAACACCAGCTGGGTCGCCTGCAGGAGGCGCATTCGTGATTTGCGCTCCGCCTCCGTCGGCTCGCGCCCGCCCTCCCATTTGACGGAGACAATCGTGCCATCGGGCTTCATCACCATAATGGTGCGCTGTTTGGAGACGTCCTCGGGGGTGGGCATCTTCTGCCCGTTGACGGTCATCTCCACCTCTTCATCGTAAGACTGCCGCGTGATTTCGCCCGTTTGAGCGACGTCCAGAATCTCATCCACGGAGGTCTGCTTGACCAGAATCTGAATCTTTTGCCCACCGAATTCGCTCTGGAGGTCCGCCTCCAGGCGATAGGTCATCTTCTGACCTTTTTGTGCCTTGTATTGCAGGGTGACTTTCTGCTGAGCGATTGCTCCGATGGCAACCGTCAGCCAGAGAAGAGTCAGTATTACCAGCCCGAACCTTCGCCTCATCGTTTCGTCTCCTTGCACAGTGTCTCTGGAATGGTTGTGTCGTCTCTCTGTGCTACTACAGCACCTTCTATTACGAGATGACCTCATGCATAGATTATGGCATATCTACGGGCAAAATCGTGCAGGCAGGAACCCGAAGGCAAAAAGGAGAACCCCTTTTTGCACAGGAGGGCTGTCGATGAGGATAGGCATTGTGGACTTAGACACTTCGCATCCACCCAGCTGGATCCCCATTGAGCGCGAGATGGGTCACGAGATTCTGGGTGTGTGGGATGGTGGCTCGGTACACCCTGCCGGCTATGCCGAACGGTTTGCACAGGAACACGGCATTCCCCGCGTGTACCGCTCGCTGGAGGAGATGGCGCAGGATGTGGATTGCGCAATCATTCACGGCTGTGACTGGGACACCCATATCGCCAAAGCGACGCCTTTCGTGCAGGCGGGCAGGGCGGTGCTGGTAGACAAACCGCTGGCGGGCAACCTGCGCGACCTTCAGCAGATAGTCCGCTGGGCGCAGGAGGGGGTGCGCGTCACGGGAGGCTCTTCCCTGCGCTTCTGCTACGAGGTTCAGCGGTGGCTGGCACAGCCGGTGGAGGAACGCGGCACGCCAGACACGGTGGTATGCGGTTGTGCCGTGGACGAGTTCAACTACGGTATCCACGCCTACTCGCTTCTGGCGGGCATTATGGGCGGCGGGGCGCACAGCGTCCAGCACATCGGCAAAGGCGTGCTGAGGCGGGTGGTGATACGCTGGCAGGATGGGCGCATGGGCATCGTGATAGTGGGCACGGCGGAGAGGTGGATGCCCTTCTACGCTACGGTCGTCACCGAAAAGGGTGTGACGCAGTTTCAGGCAGACACTTCTCAGCTCTACCGCGCCCTGCTGGAAGCCACCCTGCCCTATCTCGCCGGCGAAAGGGACACCCCGCCCGTGCCTGCGCACCAGCTGGTGGAACCCGAACTGTGGGCGATTGCGGCGCGACAGTCATGGCTGGAAGACGACCGCGAGGTGTTGCTCTCTGAGATTTCCGAGCAGGTGCGCTACGACGGCTCTGCCTTCGCGCAGGAGTACCGACGCATGAAATATCCCCAATCCTGAGAAGGAAGGAGGCAAAACGATGAACCTGTTCTGTACTGCTGTCAGCCGACTGGGGTCGCGGTTTACGCTGGTGTTTGACCCCTACGCTAAACACGTATTGCATTCCGCACTGGGACGATGGATAGACCTGCCTTTAGACCTGACGATTGGCATCCAGAGCGAAGATGGCGAGTTGGTAGCCCTGCCTTTCACCAGAGAAGCAACCCCCTTTGACGCAGTGGAGCAGGAACTGCGCCTGTGTGGGGTACGTTACACCGCTCATTCGTTGAAGCTGGGCATCCGCGCCACCCTGGAGGTCACCGCGCCGTTCTACCCGCATGATGCGCTGACATCCACTGCGCCGGTGTTCTACTTCACGCTGAGCGTGCAATCCCAGCCGCGGCTGTTCTGGTCGAGCTGTCAGAGCCCCATCGGGCGTGGCAGGCTGGTAGTACGCCTCAAAAGAGAGGGACTGAACACCTCGCCGGCAGGCGACGCGCTTGCGATAGACTACACGCTGTCGCACGTGCTGGCGGATAGCGAGGAACTGGTGCCAGCGGGCGATTTCCTGGCGAGCGACTCGCCTCCGCATGTTCAGGAGCGCATCGTGCCCCTCGTGGACGGAGTTTCGGTGGAGAACGACGGCATCTCCCTGCCGTTTGACCTCAGCCGGGGCGAAGGAAACACCCTCCGCTTCGCCTGGTGCGCCTATGTGGGCGAGCCTGTGCTGAACGTCTTCGGCAAACCGATGCGCTTCCTGTACACGCGCCATTTCGCCGGGATTGACGAGGTGGTGCGCTTTGCGAAGGAGGGGGCAGAGGAGAACCTGCGCAAGACCGCCGTGGTGGAAAGCCTGCTGGACGAAGCCAGCCTGAGCAAGTCGCAGTTAGACCTCATCCGCTTCTCGTTCCAGAACTTCCTGCTGGACAGCTGGTGGACAGTCGCGGATGATGGCGAGGACTGGTTCAGCGTGTGGGAAGGTTCCTGCTACTTCCACAGCACGGTGGACGTGGAGTACAACAACGGGCTGGTGTACTTCGCCTTTTGGTTGCCCCTGCTGGAGAAGCTGCTGGACGAGTGGGCACGCTTCGAGATGCAGGACGAGGTGGGCAGTTACCTCGCGCACGATATGGGCATACGGGCGAAAGTGGGCAGTCAGGCATATCCCCACCCGATGCAGGTGGAGGAGAACGCGAACTACCTGCTCCTGCTTCATGCCTTCTGGCGGTGGACGGGCAATCTGGAACCCGCACGCCGACATCACGCCCTGTGCAGGCGTCTGGTGGACTACTTCGAGCGCAGTGACACCACCGGCAACGGTTTCCCCAACGAGGGCGTGGCGAACACCATTGATGATGCCTCCGCCGCCGTGCAGTATGCCCGCGAACAGGTGTACCTGGCGGTGAAAACCCTTTCCGCCTGCCATGCCGCTGGACAGATAGCGCAGGCGCTGGGCGACCATGGATGGCAGGCGCAGTGCGAGAAGCTGGTCAACCGCATTCGCGAGACGCTGGACGCGCAGGCGTGGCTGGGCGACCACTATGCGGTGTGTCTGGAGCGTACCGCGGAGGGACTGCACGACCCGTGGACGGGCGAACCCCTGCACGGCGAGCTGGGCGGCTGGGACGCTTACTCCATCTACACCGCGAACGGTCTCCTGTACCTGCTGATGAGCGGACACACGCCGCCGGTGGACCTGGCGCGCATCAAGCAGGATATTGTGAACGCCTATCGTCACGCGCTCACCGAGTACGGCTGCACGCACACCAGCGCGGACAAGAGCAACGTGTGGCTGTCGCAGAACCTGTGGCGTGACTATATCGCCAGCTACCTGAACGTCGGTCTGCCAGATAACTCCTCGCGCTACATGGCGATGGAGCAGGTGATGAACACTGCCGGGTTGAACAAGGGGTTCATCGACACCTACTTCACCAACAACCTGTGCTTCTATCCGCGCGGCATCACCTCCATCGGCTACCTGTTTGCGCTGTGTGCCCTGCAGATAGACCGCACGCAGGGGGTGGTGCGCCTGCGCAGGAGCGTTCCGTATCCCTGTCGGGTGCCGCTGCTGCCTCTCGCCAACTGGGAGAAGGGCGAAGTACCCGTGGCGGTCTACGAGCTCGGTGCAGAGGGCATCACCGGCAGAGTTGAGGGCGAGCACCTGCTGGGCAACCTGCGGGTGGAGTGGTATTAGTGCAGGAGGTCATCTATGCGCCGCGGCGCCAGGGGGTGGTACATCGTGCTGGTTGGGGCGAACCTGCTATTCTCCTCGCCAGCCTCGCCGCAGGAGGTGCCCTACGAGGTCGCTTCCTGGCAGGAAGAAGGGCGAGGCAATCACCGCGCCATCGTGGAAGTCACTCAACAAGCAAATGCCGTGCGGGTGCGCATCCCCTGGCGCCGGCGCGACCCCCTGCCCGAACGCAAAGCGGTGCTGATTTACGACTCGGCAACGGGCAGGCAGGTAACAAATGTCGTGCCCATCACCGTACGGCAGGAGTACGGCGAGATTGTCTTCCAGCCTGTCACCGCGCCCGGCAGATATGAGGTGTACTACCTGCCCTACGACCCGCCGCACTGGGTGTGGGACATGTGGGGCGAGTCCACAAAGGGCAAGTATTTTCCACCGAGGTCCACTGCCGATGCGGAGTGGCTGAAGCGCAACCGCTTGACCGAGCAGGACCTGGCGCAGGGACACTGGCAGAGCCTTCCCGAAGCGAAGGTGCTGGCGATACAGGCGCGAAGCGAGTTTGACCGCTTCGCCCCGATGGAGGTCATCGCCACGCGGCAGGAGGTGGAGGCTCTGCTGGAGAAGCATCGCGAGCGCAGTTACCTCCTCTTCCCCGAAGACCGTCGGTTTCCCATTCGCATGTTCGAGCACCTGCCCTATCGGTGGACACTGCGGGGAGAGAGTGCCCGCTTTGAAGGAGAAGCACAGCCCGGTGAGTTCTACCCCTTCCAGATTGGCGTTTTCGCCGCACGCAAGCCCATCACCCGCCTGCAGACAGAGTTTTCCGATTTGCGCGGCGAGGGAGGCAGGCGCATTCCCGCATCCGCCATACGTTGTTTCAACCTGCAGGGCACGGACTGGCTGGGGCGTCCTCTGCGTGGCAGGTTCGCCGTTGCGGTGGGCAGGGTGCGCCCGCTGTGGATTGGCGTGCAGATTCCCAGAGAGGCGAAGGGCGTGTACCGCGGGCTTATCCGCCTGAAACCCGAAGGACTGGAGGAAACCTCGGTAGAGATACAGCTAACCGTGCGCGGCGAGCCGCTGAACGACGCAGGCGATAGTGACGACTGGAGACTTTCGCGCCTGCGCTGGCTGGATTCCACCATTGGGCTGGAGGAGACGGTCGTTCCGCCCTATACACCCGTAAAGGTGAACGGTTCGCAGGTGCAGATACTGGGGCGCCGTGTTCGCTTTGGACGGCTGGGCTTGCCCGAAAGCATGGTGAGCAACGGCAGGGAGATATTGGCATCGCCTGTCAGGTTCGTGGTGGAGCCGGAGGGGGGAGAGGTTCGTTGGCAAAACGCCCGCCAGAGGCGCGTGAAACACAACGAGGCTGTGGTGGAGTGGCAATCCACCGCTGAAAACGATACGCTTCGCCAGCAGGTGCACACGCGCATGGAGTTTGACGGCTGTATCCTGTTCACCATCAGCCTGCAGGCGAAGCGTGCGGTCAACCTGCGCGACATTCGGCTGGAAGTGCCTATCCGCCGGGAGGTCGCCGTGTACATGATGGGCATGGGCAGGCGCGGCGGCAAACGCCCCGACCGCTGGAGCTGGCAGTGGCATCCGAGCCGCATCAACAACCTGGTGTGGATTGGCGACTGGAACGCGGGACTGCAGACCAAGCTGGAGGTCAATCGCGAGGTGTGGGGCGTTCTGCCCGAACTGCCCAAATCGTGGCACAACGACGGCAGGGGCGGATGCACCTTTACCGAGGAGGATGGCGCGTTCGTGCTTCGCGCCTTTTCGGGCGAGCGGCGTCTGCAGGCAGGCGAAGAGGTGCAATTCCTGTTCCGCTTTCTGATTACTCCCTTCAAACCGCTTGACCGCAACCGCTGGGAGTGGCGCATTCCGCTATATATCGGCGGCAACATCGCGCATGTTCACCACGCCGAGCCGTCAAACCCGCATATCAACTATCCCATGCTGAAATGGCGCGAGATGGCGGAACTGGTGCGCCAGCTTCGAGGATCGCCACCTCTGCGCCACAGGGGATACTTGCAATATCCTGCCGAGGGCAACATCTCCTTAGAGCAAGGAGCACTGCACCTGCGCGTGCGCGTGAACTTTGACCCGAAGGCTGGCACGGCAGGCGACCCGCGCTACAATCAGAGTCTGTTCAGCCTGCTGTTCCCGAACGGCGAGGCGATAGGCTTCTACTGGAACATTGACGACCGGGGCATGAGGGCATACCTGCACACCCCCGCCAACGCCCAGACCCCCTATCCCGTGCTGATTGGCAGTCACCAGCCCGAGTGGCAGAAAGGCGAGGTGCACACCATTACCCTTTCATGGGGCGAGCGGTTTGCGATTTACGTGGACGGTATGCTGGCTGTGCAGGCGCCACATCGGGGCACGCTGGGAGTTCCCCTGCGGGACGCGCTGATGCGGCTGGAGGGACAGGGCTTTTGCCTGCAGGCGGTGAAGGTCAGCCGTCGCGAATACCAGCAGGGCGAGCCGATTGTCTTTGCGCCCGATGAGCACAGCCTGTTGGTGGATACTTTTGACCGGGTGCGTGGCGGACGTACCCAGCCCCTGCGGGGTTCGCCGGGCTTGCTGATGGGCAAATACGACCTGCGCCAATCGGGCGAGAGTCGGGAGATTCTTTTCGGGGGCGAGCCGATGCCCGTCGGCGTGAACATCTATTACACCGTGCGCGAGCTGACCAACCACGCCCCCGAGCTGTGGGCACTGCGCAGTCTGGGCGACGAGGTGCTGGTGACCGGCGGCGTAGACATCTATACCGCGCCCGACGAGGTGCTTCGCGCCGGGTGGGAGGCGGATCAGCCGGGCGGGCATCCCTGGCTGAAGGAGCATTTGGTCAGTGGCTACGCGCCTGCCTGGCTGAACTATCTGCACGACGGCAAGGTCGACGCCGCCATCGCCACGCAGGGGCTTTCCCGCTGGCATAACTTCTATCTGGAAGGCTTGCGCTTCACGCTGGAGCGCACGGGCATTGATGGGCTGTATCTGGATGGCATCGGCTACGACCGCGAGATTATGAAACGGGTACGCCGCGTGATGAAGCGTTATAACCTGAACAGCCGCATCGACTTCCATTCGGGCGATAACTGGTCGCCGCCGTGGCTGTCGGAGCCGCCGCTGAGCAGTCCCGCCAACGAGTACATGGAGCATTTCCCCTATCTGGACACTCTGTGGTTCGGCGAGCTGTATGACTACAATATGCCTCCAGACTACTGGCTGGTGGAGATTTCGGGCATCCCCTTCGGACTGATGGGGGACATGCTTCAGGATGGCGGCAACCCCTATCGCGGCATGATTTACGGCATGACCGGTCGCGACCGCAGCCCTGCCACGGCGGGCATCTGGCAGATGTGGGACGATTTCGGCATCGCGCAGGCGGAGATGCTGGGCTACTGGCGCGAGCACTGCCCCGTGCGCACCGACCACCCCGATGTGCTGGCAACGGTCTACCGCAGGGAGGGGAGGTCGCTGATTGCGCTGGCAAGCTGGGCGAAGCAGGACGTGCAGGTGCGCCTGCAGGTAGACTGGAACGCGCTGGGCATCCGCCCCGAACGCTGTCGCATCACTGCACCGGCGATACCGCACGTTCAGCCGTTTGCCCGCTTCTCCTCCAACGAGCCGATACCCGTACCGACGGGCAAAGGATGGCTGCTCATTTTGGAGAATGTATCCGACTGAGGGGCACTCAACAACACGGAGGCAATGGATGTCAGAGCGAAAACCGACTCTGCACGCTATCGGCAATGCGCATATCGACCCCGTCTGGCTGTGGCGATGGACGGAAGGGCTGGAGACCATCCGCGCCACCTTCCAGAGCGTGCTGGACCGCATGAACGAGTTCCCAGAGTTCACCTTTACGGGCAGTTCGGCGGCGTTTTACTGGCTGTTGGAGCAGACCGACCCGCAGATGCTGTCCGCCATCCGCGAGCGTGTTCAGCAGGGAAGGTGGGAAATCGTCGGTGGATGGTGGATCCAGCCCGACTGCAACATCCCCTGCGGTGAGAGCTTCGTCCGACACGCGCTGTACGCCCAGCGATTCTTCCAGAAAACCTTCGGCGTGACCGCAAGCGTGGGCTACAATCCTGACAGCTTTGGTCATGCGGGCACACTGCCCCAGATTCTGCGCAAGGCGGGCTTGACCCGCTATATCTTCATGCGCCCTGCTCCGCATGAGAAGGAACTGCCTGCGAACGTCTTCTGGTGGCAATCGCCCGATGGCTCGCGCGTGCTGACGGCGCGAATCACCCGCTCTTACGCCACGTGGGGCAGGGAACTGGCGGAGCACGTGCAGGTCAGCGCACAGGGCTGTCCCAATTTCCTGAATGACTATATCGTCTTCTACGGCGTGGGCAATCATGGGGGCGGACCCACGATAGAGAACATCCGCTCCCTGCTGGCAATGGCAAATGACCCTGCCATGCCTGACGTGCGCCTGAGCACCCTGAAAGCCTTCTTCGAGGCGGTAGAAGCGCAGGCACAGGCTGGCGCCCCTATCCCTGTTGTGCCCGAAGAGCTTCAACACCACGCCCGCGGATGCTACACCGCCCACTCGGAAGTAAAACGCCAGAATCGTCGCGTGGAGCACCTGCTGATGACCGCCGAGCGCGTGGCGTGCATGGCTTGGACACTGCTGGGGCATGAATACCCACAGCTGGCGTTCACCGAAGCGTGGCAGGGCGTGCTGTTCAATCAGTTCCACGATATCCTGGCGGGAACCAGCCTGCCTGAAGGCTACGAGGATGCCCGCGACCTGTTTGGACACTCGGCGACGCTGGGCGGTTATGCCCTGCACACCAGCCTGCAGGCGCTTACGCGCCACATCGACACGCGCGGCGAGGGCAATCCGCTGGTGGTGTTCAATCCCCTGCCCTGGGAAGTGACAGTGCCTGTGGAGATGGAGCGACTTCCCAACCGCCTCAAGGATGAGACGGGCAACCCTCTGCCTGCTCAGGCGATACAGCCCACGACCGTGGCAGGGCAGGAGCGCAGTGTGTTCGTGCTGGGCATACCGCCCATGGGCTACCGCGTGCTGAGGGCAGGCGTGGCGGAGAGCGCACCCCCTTCCGAAAGAAGCCTTCGCGCGGAGGTTACCGAAAGCGGCGCAGTGCTGGAAAACGACTTCTGGCGACTGCAGGTAAACCCAGAGGGGCATCTGGTGAGCCTGTACGATAAGCGCCATCAGGTGGAGGTGCTTTCTGCGCCTGCCAACGTGGGCATTGTGATTGACGACCCCAGCGACACGTGGAGCCACGATGTCCATTCGTTCCGCAACGAGCTGGGGCGGTTCGCGCAGGCGCAGATGGCGATTGAAGAGATGGGCAGTGTTCGCGCGTGCCTGCGCATTGAGAGCGCATGGGGCAGGTCACAGATGACTCAGCGGCTCTACCTTTACCGCGACATAGAGCTGATAGAGTGCCGCGCCACCGTGAACTGGCAGGAGCAGTACAGGATGCTGAAGATAGCGTTCCCCCTGCGCCTTCAGGAGGTACAGGTCACCGCCGAAGCGCCATACGGTTTCACCACGCGCCAGCCCGACGGCAACGAAGAACCCTGCCAGCAGTGGATAGACCTCTCCGGCTGGGCAGAGGATGATACAGGTAAGCGAATCGCTTACGGCTTCGCCCTGCTGAACGATAGCAAATACGGTTACGATGCGCTCGGTTCAGAGCTGCGGCTGAGTATCCTGCGCAGTCCCGCCTACGCCCACCACGACCCTGAGAAGTTGGATCCTGAACGTCGTTACCAGTACATAGACCAAGGGCTTCAGACGGCGGTTTATCGGCTGGTTCCCCACGCGGGAAGCTGGCAGGATGCGCGCATCCCGCGCCGGGCATGGGAGCTGAACGTGCCGCCGATATGTGTGAACGAGTATCTCCACGAGGGCAATCTACCTGCTACCGCTTCCTTCCTGCGCGTGGAGCCTGCGAACGTGCTGGTGACGGTGTGCAAGAAGGCAGAGGATGCGGACGCGCTCATTGTGCGGGCGTACGAGAGCACCGGCAAAGCCTGTTCGGTGCAGGTGGAAATGCCTCTGCTGGGCATCCGCTGGGAGGCGCAGATGGGCGCGTGTGAGATAAAGACGTGGCGCGTGACGCCCGGTACGCCCCCAACGGTAGAAGAGGTGGACCTGCTGGAGCGGGCGATATAGCTACCATTTCGTAGCAACAAAGAAGGCGCGGTCGGTGGTGGCGTTGGGCGGGCGCAGAGTGTAGGCGTGGAAGGCACGTGCATGGTCGAACCCCGCCTGCAGGAGCATCTGCTTCAGATCCTCCAGGTCATACGCCCGCTGGCGGTGCACCTCCACAAAATGCTGGACGACCTCGCCCTTCTCGTTGCGAAGCCAGAACTCCATATCCACCGTGCACAGGCGCGTCTCCTCATCATACCGGCTTTTCCACCGGTACAGCAGTCGCCGGCGCGAGCTGAGATTATCCTGGTCAAACAGCCCCTCGCGCAGAGCGTACTCGGTGTTGACGTCGAAGATAAAGGCGCCACCCGGCTTCAAGTGCGCGTACACCCGAAGGAACGCCTCCTGCAAGCGTTCAGGAATCAGGATATAGTTCAGGCTGTCAAACAGGCTGATTACCAGGTCAAACTGTCGGTTCAGTTCCAGCTGAGAGGCGTCCTGCACCTCGTAGTGGATCGGCAGGTTTGCCTCCTGCGCTTTGCGTCTGGCTTCGGCAATCATCGGCGCGGAGATGTCAATGCCCCACACTTCATATCCCAGCCCTGCCAGCCGCATGGCGACATTGCCCGTTCCGCAGGCGAGGTCGAGAATACTTTTCACCCTCAGTCGGTAGCGCTCCACCAGCTGCAGAACGTAACGCACCCAGAAATCGTAGGGCACGTTGTGCATCAGTTCATCATAATATGGTGCGATGAGGGTAAACGCCGCGTCAGTCATGGGCTATCAGATACCAAGAAGGTCGAAAAGGTTATATCGGGACGATTCATTGGTCAACAATTCTTCTATGGTGAACCAGTGGGTCACAACGGTTCGGTTGATGGCAAGGTCTCGGCTTGCCGTCTCGGTCATGGAGGTGCTGGTGACGATTAGCACTGTGACGGCGGTCGGGTTCTCTTCGCGAATACGGGCGAGACTTTTCAGCGCAGCCCCTACCCTTTCCAGTACGCCAGCCGGGTCGATGCCCCCTTTAACCTCTATCGCTGCTTGCATCCTTTCGCCCCGATAAAAGCTGATGTCCGGCTCAGAACCAAAAACGACTATGCGCCCATCGTGCAGATCGATGCGTTCCCCTTTTTCACCAGCAAGAAGCCCTCTCTCTTTCAGCCGCGCTCGCACCATGTTTTTGACCGACTCTTCCGCTGCGGTCCCTTTGAGGTTTTGCCACGAGCCCTGTGCTTGCGCACCTGCTGCCATCCCGCGCCAGATAGCGAACTCGCGCTTGTCTATTTCTTCGTCAGCTTCGACGAGAGAGCTGATGATGTGGTTGAGGCGGCGTGCCATGGCCTCGGCGGTTGCAAGGTCTGGCGTATCATCAGTGGTTTCATACCGTTCCACAGGCAGCCCAATATTGCGCATGGATTTCTGGGACACCATTGCAAGCATCCTGTAATAGCTTGTGGCACGCGGCACCTCCATGAGCACCTGCGGGTGGGCAAACACAGTGACCGGCTTGATCCCCCGATGTACTACCTTATCCCATGCCTTCTGGCTGATACCGAGCTCTGTCAGATTGCTCCAAGTCAGCTGCTCGCCTTTGACCTTCTCAATGGCATCCGCGACGGTTAGCAAACCCCACTCGTGCACCTTCTGATGAAAGAGTGTGCTCTTCATTAACTGGTCTAAAAACCATGTCTGAGGGTCGTGTTGCGCCATCACTCCTTACTCCAGACAGCAACGCTTTCTCGCACAGGCATTCTGCCATACCTGCCCATCTGCTGCGAACTGTTGCCCTTGTACCTGGCAACCAGTATCTCCTCAACGCGGAAACCAGCCTGCTCAGCCATCTCTGATAGCACCAGATCGACGGGCAACATCATCCCATCAAAGCGCACGTTGTCCACCACCAGAGCAACCCGCGCACCCCGCTCCAGTACACGGGACCATTCCTGAATCACCCGATACATGTCCACGAAGTAAGCCGTCAGCATATCGGGTATGCGAGGGTTGTTCAGTTCCCGGGTCCTGCTTCTCAGCGCGTTGACAACCTCCTGTACCGCTGGATGCGGTGCCTCTTCCCCGTCGCCAACACGGGCTTCGATGTGAGAGCGGAGCAAACTGTGCCTCAGTTCCCGAAGTTCCTCAAAGCAGGATACGAAGTGGAAACACAGCTCTAAGGAATAGGTGCGGGTGTAATCGTAGCGGTTCGCGTATGGAGGGGACGTAATGACAGCGGTCGGCTTCCTCTCAAAGGGCACATTCGTCAGACAGCGGGTATCTCCCAGCACTACTCTGGGTAACGAAGCCTGCGGCTCCGCCTTTGGCGACAACCATCCCACCTTGCGCAGTAGAAGCAGGTCTTGCTCCGCCTGAGCTACTTTGGAAGCCAGCATCTCATCTGGATCCGCTACTGCTTTGTCCCGTTTCATTCTCAAAAACTGTCCATCCTTGGAGGTGAAACTGCAGGGTTCCAGGATGGCAAAAAACAGCAACAGGAATACGTCCTGTAGCGGCTGAGGCAGATGGGCGATTACCGTTTTCCACTGGCGCAGTCGCAACAGCGTATCGGCAGGGAAGGCAACCTGCATGATGGCAACATCCATCGCCACAGGAGCGGGCTCGGCGTGATTCACCCGTGTTTTAAGCGTCTCCAGCGCATCACGCAGCTCGCTCGGCTCGATATGCAGAAAACGCGGTAATGTGCGTGCGATGAATACCGCGACCGGAAGCCTGTCTATCCCAATGGACGCAATGCCGTGCGCGTAAGAAGCAAGCAGGGTCGTTCCCATCCCGCAGAAGGGGTCGAAAACGTAGTCCGCTGGCGTCAGCCCGAAGCGCGCGATGAAGCCCTCGACAAACCGGAAGGCGAACGCCTCCTTATACCTGTATAAACGCAGAATCGGCACGTCCTTATTACCGACATACGATACCCATCTGCCAAGCTGGGTATCCTCACGGAGCCGAGAGGCATATTTGGCTTCGAGGCGACATGCCTCCCTGCCCATGAAGGGAGCAGGACAGGGTTCGGTAGATACGCTTACATTGAATAACGGTAATTGCCTCATGGTGTCTGAACCGTCTCTTCCGGTCTACTGTAAAGTATATACAGAAGACTTCAGGTTGTCCAGTGTTTGTTGACATACTCGGCTCGTTCGCTTGCTTCGGGGACGGGGGATGTGTTATCATCTTTAATCGGATTCTAAAAACACCATCAAGCGAGACCAGCAATGCTAGCTCAGGAACTACGCGAAAAATATCTGCAGTTTTTTGAGAGCAAGGGACATCGGCGACTGCCGTCGGATAGCCTTGTGCCCAACGACCCGTCACTGCTGTTCACCAGCGCGGGCATGGTGCAGTTCAAGCCCTACTTTCTCGGCCTGGCAACCCCGCCTCACACTCGCGTGACCACCGTGCAGAAGTGCCTGCGCACCACCGACATTGAGTCGGTAGGCGACTACTCGCATCTCACCTTCTTCGAGATGCTGGGCAACTTCAGCTTCGGCGACTACTTCAAGCGCGAAGCCATCCTGTGGGCGTGGGAGTTTCTCACCGAGTGGCTGAATATCTCGCCCGAACGATTGCGCATCACTATCTACCTGGATGACGACGAGGCGTACGAGGTCTGGCATAAAGAGGTAGGCGTGCCCGACCGCAAGATTTTCCGGTTCGGCGAGAAGAGCAACTACTGGCCCGCCAACGCCATCTCGGAAGGTCCCAACGGTCCCTGCGGACCCTGTTCGGAAATCTTTTACGATACCCGCCCCGACCTGCCTCCGACCCCGGATGGCGTGTGGGACGATGTGCGCTGGCTGGAGATATGGAATCTGGTGTTCATGCAGTATGAGCGTCACGATGGAGGCAGGCTGACGCCATTACCGCGCAAGAACATTGATACCGGCATGGGGCTGGAGCGCACCTCTGCCATCCTCGCGGGCAAAGCGAGCGTGTTTGATACCGACGTGTTCCAGCCGATTATCGCCCGAATCGCCGACCTGAGCGGACTGGCTTACACCGGTGGCGACAGCGCACAGGACGTGGCGTTCCGCCTGATTGCCGACCACATCCGCGCCATCACGATGTCCGTCGCCGACGGAGTTCTGCCGTCCAACGAAGGGCGCGGCTATGTGATTCGGCGCATTCTGCGACGGGCGATGCTTCGCGGACAGAACGTGCTGGGCTTCGAGCGTCCCTTCCTCGCCGACGTGGCAGACGCAGTGGTGGAAACGCTGGGCGACGTGTACGTGGAGCTGCGCGAGCGGCGCGACTACATCCTGCGCACGGTGCAGAGCGAGGAGGAACGCTTCCGCCAGACCATCCAGATTGGTTCTCAGCGGTTGATGGAGATGCTGGAATCGCCTGAAGTGCGACAACGTGGTGTACTGGCGGGCGAGCAGGCGTTCATGCTGTACGATACCTACGGCTTCCCCCTGGAGCTGACGCAGGAGGTGGCGCAGGAGCAGGGCATTCAGGTGGACGCGGAAGGCTTCAAGCAGGCGATGGAAGCCCAGCGTCAGCGTGCGCGTGAAGCCAGCGGCATTGCCAGCCAGCTGTTCGCCATCGCGGGCGACGCGGCGACCGAACTGCAGAAAAGCCTGCCCCCCACGAAGTTCCTTGGCTACTGGCAGCACGAAGCGGAGGCACAGGTGCTTGCCATCATCCGGCAGGGCGAGCCAGCCACTTTCGCCAGCGAGGGCGAGGAGGTAGAGATTATCCTGGACCAGACCCCCTTCTACGCCGAATCGGGCGGACAGGTGGGCGACACCGGCTGGATACAGGGCGAACACTTCGCCTTCGAGGTGAGGGATACCCAGAAGGTGGGCGAGCTTATCCTGCACGTCGGCACGGTGACGCGCGGACGGGTGGAGGTGGACTCTGCCGTCACCGCCCGTATCGATTCCCAGCGGCGATGGCATATCATGCGCAATCACACGGCGACCCACCTGCTTCACGCCGCCCTGCGTCAGGTGCTGGGTTCGCATGTGCACCAGGCGGGTTCACTGGTTGCGCCCGACCGTCTCCGCTTTGACTTCACCCACACCAGCGCGATGACCGATGAGGAGATTGCCGAGGTCGAGCGGCTGGTGAACGAGCGCATCCTGGAGGATAAACCCGTTGCGGTACACTGGGATGTGCCGCTGTCAGAGGCACGCGCCCGCGGGGCGATGGCTCTGTTCGGCGAGAAGTATGGGGATACGGTGCGCATGATTGAAGTGCCCGGAGTCAGCCTCGAGCTGTGCGGCGGCACGCATCTGGAACGCACCTCCCAGATTGGGCTGTTCAAAATCGTTTCGGAGGGCAGTGTGGCGGCGGGGGTGCGCCGTGTTGAGGCAGTGACCGGCTGGGGGGCATATCAGTACATGCGCCAGCAGGAAGAGCTGCTGAGGGAGGCGGCAGGGCGTCTGCGATGTGCGGTATCCGACATCCCCACCGCGATCGAGCGACTGCAGGCACAGCGTCAGGAGCTGGAAAAGCAGGTCCAGCAGCTGCGGGCAGGCACGGCAGCACGTTCCCTGCAGTTCGAACCAGCCGAGATGGCGGGACTGCAGGTGGTCACAGGACGTGCAGACGGGGTGGATGCCCAGACGCTGGCATCGCTGGCGGACCAGGCAGCGCAAAAGGCTTCGGTGGACCTGGTGGTGCTGGCTTCGGCGACCGATGGCAAGGCGCTGTTCGTGGCGAAAGCGAAGCCGTCGGCGGTGGCGAAGGGGGTACATGCAGGCAACCTGGTGCGCGAGCTGGCGAAAATCAGCGGTGGCGGGGGCGGCGGACGCCCCGATTTCGCGCAGGCAGGGGGACGCGATGCCAGCAAAATCCCGCAGGCTTTACAGCAACTTCCCCACCTGCTGGAGCAAATGTTGCAAAAATAGCAAAAATAATAATGTTTTTTCCGTACAATCCTGCAAAAACCCCTCCAGTGGCACGATTCTTGCCACATACAAAGGGTGGATGGTTCTCGCGAGGCGAGAACCATGATGGGGCGAGCGACTGGAAGTGATTCCAGCCAGTATCGCCGGGTAGGGCGCGACAGTACACGCTTCGCGCCAGTGCGCCTGGACGCGCTTTGCGTCGGGCTGCGGCGGGGTGCAAACCTCATCCCGTCGCCTAACGGTGCACTCGCGAACCGCCGGGTATCGTTACCCGGCGGATATCCTTTTTCCTATACGTGCACGTTGAACAGCACGCCAATCAGGTAGGTCAATACTCCCACCACGAAGGCGATAGCGGTCATTTCCAGACCACTGACCCACCATTTGCGCGTGGTAACCAGGCTCTTCGCCGCGCCGACCGCAAAATGCGCCAGCACGCTCACAAACGCCGACCAGAAGACCGCCGTCCAGCCTCGTGCAAAGAAGAAGGGCAACACCGGTATTATCCCACCAATTGCTGTCGAGACCATCGACGACAGCAGAGAGACCCACGGGTTGGGGAAGCTTGCTTCCGAAAGCCCCAGCTCCTCGTGTGCTTTCACCTTCAGCATCTGGTCGGGCTTTTCAGCGAGACGGCGCGCCATTGCCTGTGCCTCTTCCTCCGAGAAGCCTTTGAGCTGGTAGAACAGGCTCAGCTCCTCAATCTCCTCCTCCGGGTTTTCGTGCAGTTCCGTGCGCTCGCGGGCAAGCTCTGCCTCATACACCTCTCGCTCCGATTTTGCCGCCAGAAACGCGCCAGAACCCATCGACAACGCACTTGCCAGCGTGCCCACCAGCCCCGCGATAAGCACCGTCTGATGCCCGGAGGCACTGCCCGCGCTGTAGCCCGCCATGCCCGATACGATACCGAACACCGCGCCCAGTCCGTCGTTGATGCCGTAGATGGCGTCGCCAATCCACGAGCCGCCGCGCACGTGCCAGTGCTCTCGCTTCAGGATGCGCTCGGCAGGGTGTTCGAAGCCCGAGGCGGAGTACAGCGCACGCACCGTATGCTCATGCTCCTCTTCGTCCTGCATTACCCGTCGGGCAATCTCTGCCGTGCGCTCATCGCCCAGTGACTGCATCTGCAGGTAGCGCGACACCGCCTCGTCCTCGTGCTCCTCCATGCGGCGAAGCACCTTTTCGGTATCCGCCAGATACGCCTGCCAGCCAAATAAAGGCTTCACCTTGCGAATCTGCGGCGGCGTGCCGCCCAGCTCCACCAGCCGCTGGGTCCACTCTTCAGCGTGACGCTCCTCCACCTGCGCCAGCCGTTCCAGAACCTTCTTCTTATGCGGGTCCTTCTCGCGCTTCGCCAGCACGCGATAGGTCTCTGCACTGGACAGCTCCCCACGAATAATCTCCTCTATTGAGCGAACAAGTTTTCCGTTAGCACCCATCGTTTCACTCCAATTTTTGATAATAGTTCTCGTTACTATTATATCACAAACTTTGTGAAAATGGGAACATGGCAGATAAGGACATCCATTTCTGGAGAGCGAGGCTCCCACCGAGCTGTGCTTGCCCTCTCCCCGTGGGAGAGGGTCAGGGTGAGGGCTTTCGCGGGGAGGTCAGGTGGGGCTGTTCTGCGTCAAAGGGCAACCACAGGAGGTTGCCCCTACAAACGGCTCACCAGAAGGTTCCCTATACTCTGTCTCAGATATTCATCTTCTTAAAGACTCTTTCGGGAATCGCGCGGATAATCAGCATCACAAGCCACCACACGGCGGGTACGTAGGCGACGTCCTTGCCCCTCAGTATTGCCTGCACACTCTCACGGGCTACCCGTTGAGGCGAGGCGAGGAAAGGCAGTTTGTCCCTGCCCCAGGTCATGCGCGTATCCACGAAGCCGGGCTTGATGGTGGTGACCTGTACACCCTTCTTGCTCAGGCGGTTGCGCAAGCCCTGCAGGAACAGCGAGAAGCCGCCCTTCGCCGAGCCGTAAGGATAGTTCTGGGCGCGTCCCCGGTCGCCCGCCACCGAGCTGACGCCCGCAATGAAGCCTCTGCCCTGTTCCTCCATCACGCGCGCCGCCAGCGTCAGCAAGGAAGCTGCGCCCGTGAAGTTCACGTCAATCAGCCGTTTTAGCGCGAGAGGATGGTGTAACGCCTCTTCTAACCCGTCCATCGTGCCCGCCACCCATACCACGCCATCCAGTCCGCCCATAGCCTGAACCACACCTTGCAGGAACGCCTCGTGCTCTTCAATCGCCAGGGCGTCAAAACGCCCGGTATACACTGGCGCTCCGAAACGGATACGCACATCGCTGGCGACACGCTCTAACTCCTCGACGTCACGTCCCGCCAGGAACAGCGTATCGCCCTGTTGGGCGAATTCGTGCGCCATATACCGCGCCAGAGGAGAGGTCGCTCCTACAATCAACACGCGCCTCACTTCAGCACCTCCATCATCCGCAGGCGACGGGCAAGGTCAGACTGCAGAAGCCCCTTCGGATCAACCTGCGCCTTAATCGCCTGCCAGCGTGGAAGTTGCGGGTAGGTCGCGTGGAAGGTCTCTGCCGACATACGCGCATCCTTCGCCAGATACAGCCTGCCTCCCGCCTCTATCACAATCCTGTCCAGTTGGTCCAGCACTTCAAACAGCCCATCACGCACAGGGAAGTCCAGCGCGAGGGTGTATCCGGGCATCGGGAACGAGAGCAGTCCGCCGCTCGGCTCGCCCATCCGCTTCAACACCGACAGGAAGGGATAGGTGCGATGTTTCTGAGCGGTTTCCAGAATGCGCACGAGATTCTGAACTCCATTCTCGTAAGGGAGCACGCACTGCCACTGTACAAAGCCGCGTTTGCCATACGCCCGGTTCCACTGCAGGATGCTGTCCAGCGGGTAGAAATAGGTATCGTAGTCGGTCACGACGCCCTCGCGCGAGGGATGGAAGCGGTAGTATACGCTGTTGAACGCCCGCAGGGAAACCGGGTTCAGCACGAAGTCGGGCAGGTCAAATGGCACGCTTTTGGTGCGTTTGGGAGTCACTGTGAAGGGGTTGTGCCTGCTTTTGATGGGCAGTCGGTCGGGTGCGGCATGCCTGCCGAACATCAGCACCCCTTTGCCGAAGCCCCTGCCGCTGGCGACGCAGTCCAGCCACGCCACAGAATAAGGGTAGTGGGCATCCTTTTCATGGAAGGTCTGCAGGGTCTCCTCCAAGTTTCCTGTGCGCACATAGTCCACCACGATATATGCTGTTTCCACGCGGCGCAGTTGCAGTTCCACCTCAAGGATAACCCCTGTTAGCCCCATGCCGCCAACCGTTGCGAAGAACAGATCCGCGTTCTGCTCGCGCGAACAGCACACCGTCTCGCCAGAAGGGAGCAGGAGGGTTATCTGGCGCGCAAAGTTGCCGAATGAGCCGTCGTGGTGATGGTTTTTGCCGTGCACATCGCACGCTACGCACGCGCCCACCGTGCAGAACTTCGTGCCGGGCGTCACCGGCAGGAACCACCCGCGCGGCAGGAAGGAGCGAAGGATGTCCGCCAGCGAAACGCCTCCCTCACAGCGCACCACGCCCGTCTCCGGGTCAAAGGCGAGGTATCGGTCAAGGCGCTCCATGAGGATAGCTCCGCCCTCGCTGTTGAGCGCAGCATCGCCATACGCCCGCCCCAGCCCGCGGGGGAGGAAACTCTGCGCCTCTTCAGCCTGAAGAGTTTGCGCTACCTCCCTTATCCGTTCGGGGCGATAGAGGCGGCTTCGGGCACGCGGATAACGTCCCCAGCCAGCGATCTCTTTGTGGAGTGAAACCAAACTCATCGGTACAGGTCTTTCGCGAGTAACATGCTGCTATCCTTTGTATCGCCTCACATCATCGAAGCCATAACGCCCGATAGCATCAGCGATAGCCCCACCATCACCCATGCCCACCATTTCCAGCGGCGGGTGCTGAAGACCTGAAGGAACAGCACCAGCCCCATAATCACCATCAGGTCCATCGCCATTTTGCCCTGCGGGTGGTTCTGCGGTTCGCCCAGCACCCCCAAATAGGTGCCGGTAGACGACAGCCCCGTCAGCATCAGGAAGAACGCTGCCAGACGCTCGCCGGAACGCAGTCCCGCCCCCAGCGTTATCAGCAACAACATCGCCCCCAGCAGACCGCTCAGTTCCAATCCGATGGGCATCCACCGTGTCCATTCCATCGTGCCCAGCACCACTGTAAACAGCGGAACCAGACAGGTCACAAACAGCGGCACATACCAGAACGACACCTGCCGGAAGTGCGGACGCGGCGGCAGTACCTCCAGTTTGATGGGAATGCTGACGCGCTGGTCTCCGTTGACAAACTGCACCACATCCGTGAGCGTTCCATGCGCCGAGACCATGCCCGTGTCCGCGGTGAGCGTCAGCACCTGCTGACGTCGCTGGATGGCAGTGGGATGCACATACAGCCAGCCCGGATGCGATACCAGCCGGGCGTCTAAGGGTTTCTTGCTGTTGGAGCGGACGACCACCTTTGCCACGCATCTCTCGCCCTGCCGGACGGGACCCATGAGCACCTCGGGCGGCTCCACCCGGGCGAAGCCGGTGTTTTTGCTGACTCCGTCCACGTGGGGCAGGGGCGTCTCGGGCTTTCGCCGCTGCTGAACGCCATACGCCTGTGCCGAAACCACCGCCAGCGTCTCGCCGTCTGAAGAGGCATCAGGCAGTGTCGCCCGCACCACACGCAACGCCTGCAGGAACTCCCCGGCAGACGCAAAACGGTCCTCTTTGCGTTTCGCCAGCGCGCGGTCTATCACCCGCTGAAGCGCGTCAGGTGCATCGGGCACAAACTCGCGCAACGGGGGAGGCTCATCTTCCTGCACCGCCCGCTTCCACGAGAAGGGGTCTTTGGGCTTGGCAGCGTTGAACGGGCGTTTGCCGGTAATCATTTCATACAGAGTCACCCCAACCGCCCAAAGGTCAGAACGATGGTCCGAGTGTTCCTCTTCCTCAAAATCTTCGGGCGCCATGTATACGTAGGTGCCCGCCCCTCCTGCATACGAGCCGGTGCCCAGAATGGTCGCCAGCCCGAAATCCACCAGCTTGACCGTGCCGTTCCGGTGTATCAGCATGTTGGCAGGCTTGATGTCCCGATGGATGATGCGCTGGCTATGGGCATAGTCCAGGGCGTCCAGCACCTGAATGGCGATGTCCACCGCCTGAGCGACGGGCAGTTTTCCCTGCTGGCGAAGCAGTTCCTGCAGATTTACACCCGGTACATACTCCATCGCCACCAGGATTTTGCCGTCCACCTGGTCCACGCTGTGCACCCGCACGATGTTGGGATGATTCAGCCGGTCAAGCAGGCGTGCCTCCTCCAGAAACCGCTCCATGTCGCCCGCCTGCACGTTGATTTCCTTCAGCGCGACCTGCTTGCGCAGCAACGAGTCCCACGCCAGGTACACGATGCCGGTGGCACCGTAGCCCAGCACGTCCACACGTTCGTATTTACCGATTGGGCTGAGGGGCATCGTTCACCTCTGAAGGTATCGCCCGGATGACGGTGAGTTTGCCAGCGTCAATCACGTATACCGAACCGTCCGCGCCCACCGCAATCGCCGCGGGACGGGTTAACTTACGCTCGCCAATCGTGCCGACCAGCTGCCCATCGGGGCGATACTTCAGGATGCGTCGGTTGGCGCGGTCGCAGACGTAAAGGTTGCCCTGCACGTCAACGGCGAAGTATACCATATCGGGCTTAATGTCAGGCGACACTGCCCCGCTGAAAGGTTCCTTCGCCGTCATCAGGATCTTGCCTTCTGGCGAGATGCACAGCACTCTGCCCTGCTCGCTCATGGTGTAAATCCTGCCCTGGGGGTCGATTACCAGCGGCGCACCACGCAGAGGCTTATTTAACAGCACCTGCGGCTCGCTGTAGCGCACCCGGGCAAGGTCGAGCACGGGCGGAGGAGGTGGTAGCGGTGCAGGCTGCGGCTTTCTGGCGGCGAGTATCCCCCACAGGGCGAAGAGCACCACCACCAGCACACCTGCCGCCACCGCATATCCCAGCGGTATCTGACGGGCGAGTTGCATTGCCCGGTACAGCGGCTCGCGCACGGTCGGCAGTTCGGAAACCGTCTGCAGTTCCTCACCGTTGCTGGTGCCTGCAACCGTATCCCGGCTGTCCACCGCCAGCAGGACGGTGATGTTGTCCTGCCCACCGCTGGCGTTCGCCGCGTCAATCAGGCTTCGGCAGGCTTGTTCGGGGCGGTGGCGATGCCGGCGTACCAGGTGCGCTATCTCCTCTTCACTCAGCATGTTGGTCAAGCCGTCCGTGCACAGTAATATCGCGTCGCCTCGCTCCAGCTCGACGGTGCTGATGTCGGGGGTATATTCGGCGTTTGTGCCCACGGCGCGGGTCAGCATGTGTCGGAAACGGCTGTGACGCGCCTGCTCGAGGCTCATTCCGCCTGCCCGCACTTGCTCCGCCACAAAGGTATGATCCTCCGTGAGAGCTATCAGCCGTTCGCCGCGCAGAAGGTAGGCGCGGCTATCGCCCACATGTGCCACCCACAGCTGGTCATCTTTCACCAGCGCGACCACCAGCGTGGTGCCCATGCCCTCATACAGCGGGCTTTCGTCGGCTCTCTGCTGGACGGCGAGGTGCGCCGCCTCTACCGCGAAGCGCAAAAGAGCGTGTGTATCGGTGATGCTGACGTTGTTCAATATCGCCTGCGAGACGGCTTCCACCGCTGCCCTGCTGGCGACCTCTCCCGCGTTGCGCCCGCCCATACCGTCCGCGACAATCAGTGCAAAGTCGTATATTGCTCGCAGCTGCGCCGTATCCAGCACAGCAAAACTATCCTCATTATGGGGGCGAACCCTGCCCACATCGGTTGCGGTAGCGATTCGCCATGTCTCCTGTTGCTTCTGCCTGGTAGTTGAACGAGCCATTACTTTACTCCACATCCTGTCTGATAGTCCACGCCACATACAGCACGAACACGACCAGCGCAGCCAGTAATACAAAGCGCAATAATCCTGCCAGCACGTTCATGGGGTGTCCTCAATCTCGATTCGCATGGTGATGTTGCCGACCTGAATAGCGTCGCCCGATTGCAGGCTGACGGGCTTGCGAGGCACAAGTGGAGTGCCGTTGACCAGCGTGCCCGAAGCACTGCCCATATCCTCTATCTGCCACTCCGTGCCGTTCCAGCGGATGGTAGCGTGGCGCATGGCGACGTTCGCCTCCTGCAGAGGGATGTCCGCCGTTAACGCCCGCCCAATCAGCGCCTCCGTCGGCAGGGGGATAATCTCTTCCTGTGGGGTGTCCGGGTGCAGAATCAGCCGGGCAGAAGAGCGTGAAGATGCGATGTCGGTAACACCGGTCCCTTTGGACGGCGCAGCAGGAGCGAGAGATTCGAATACAAGATTGGTCTTGCCCAGGCGGATGCGGTCGCCCGACTGCAGGACACGATTGTCCACCCGCACGTCGTTGACAAACAGACCGTTGGTGCTTTGCAGGTCATAAATCACGTAGTTGCCCGTCGCCGGGTCCCACTCGATTCGTGCATGGCGGCGTGACACCTGCCGATCCGCCTCCAGCACCAGGTCGCATCCCGCGTTGCGCGAACGCCCGACGATGACCGGACGATTGCTCAGGTGGAGCAGTGTCTTCCCGTTTTCATCCTTAAGCACCGCGCGTGCGCCGACGGCGACATCGGATGCCACATCGGTTGCGGAGGCGGCTGGCGTGTTGGCGATATTGGTTATCTCTTCTGGCGGAATGGTGGAAACCGCGGGAAAAGGCACGGATGGGTCAAACTTTGCGGTGATGCGCAGTGCCTGGCGCGGGGCGTTGCCCGATGGGGCGGGCTGTGCCACCACCTCGCACACGATGCCGCCGCGAAGCCGATAGCCCTCCTCCTGCAGTTCCTGCCACAGGGCGTCTGCCAGCTCCTGCGGTTGCAGGAAGGTCAGGTACGCTTCCTGTTCTTCGGGGTTCTGGAGAGCGATTTCCAGTTTGTAGCGGTTGGGCACGTACAGCTCGCCGTCCAGCCCTTCAATGCGGTGTTCCTCCGCTGAAATGACCAGCCTGCGCAGCACTTCTCGCGGATGCAGTTCGCCTCCCGCCCCGAAGAGTCGCTCGTACCAGTCGCCGAACAGGGTGTTGATGCGTTCGAACAGTCCGCGCACGCGGTGTCACCTTCCCGAAATGTAGTGATTTGATTATATCCTGCCGAGCGTATCGCGTCAACGTTTGCGGTATTCCACCAGCAGGGAGCCGGGCGCATGGTCTATCTGCAGGTCCAGCCCGTCGGCAAGCTCCCGTCCATGATAGACTCGCACGGTACGCTGAAGGTTGTCATCGCTGAAGCGGACCTCGTAGCTGGCGCCGACATCTATTGCTCGCAGAGGCAGACGCATTTGGACGGTGGGGCACCGCTCTCGCCGGAACGCCAGCACGATGCCTGCGTTTTTATCCGGCAGGTGGAACTGGTATGCCATCCAGGTATCCTCGGCGGTGCTGTAGGGCGTCAGCAGGTAGAAGTCGCCATAGAAGTAGCCGCGCACGCGCCGAAACTCTGCGGTCAGCGACTTCGCCCGATGCATGGGGTACGGTTGATTAGGCTGCCAGGGCGTTTCCGCAGGCAGGAACCGGCGATACACGTCGTAATCCGCGCCTGGCGCCCACGCCGTCCACAGAACCACGCCATTTGTCATCGCGCTGCGCATCTGATAGGTATCGGGATAGCCACAGCCCGTGCCAGCGGTGGGCAGGAAACGACTGATACCGGCGGTATGGCACTGTTTGCCGATTGGCTCGAAGTACGCGTAATCACTTCGCCACAGCGCCACACTGCGAGAGATGGTCTCCAGGTCCAGCCTTCTACCGCCCGAAGCGCAGTTATCAATCAACAGGTGGGGATGGCGCTGGAGCAGAGCGTCCCACAGAGCGTAAAGCCCCTCCACATGACGTATCTCGGTGATGCCCTGTCGGTCGGGGGCGTCGGCAGAGCGCCAGAAAGGAAGCGGGTCTATATTGAAGTCCTGGCGATAGATGGCGATGCCTTCTCGCTCGATCATCTGCGAGAGGTGCTCCGTCAGCCAGTTCCGCGCCGACGGGTTGCCCAGATTCAGCAGACGGTTGGGGTTGCCCGGCAGGCGCAGTAACCAGTCGGGATGCTCCCGGTCAAGCCACGTGCCCTCGTACACGCGCTCCGGTTCGAACCACAGAATCAGTCCCTTCATGCCCAACCGACGCACCCCGTCCGAGAGCGGACGCAAACCGCGTGGGAAGCCGTCCCTGCGCGGGAACCAGTTGCCCACGCCGTTGGGCCAGCGCCCCTCAAACCAGCCCGCGTCCAGCCAGAAATACTCTACGCCAAGCGGTACAACCCTTGCGGCGAAGTCCAGTTGGTTCTGTTCCGTCGCCTGATTGGCTTCATCGGGAGGACCGCAGGTGGTGAACGCCAGCGGCATGGCGGCGGGCTTGCCCTGTCGGCGAGGCACATGATATTGCAGAAGAAACCGGCGCAACCGGTTGAACCCCTCAAACTCATCCTCGCCCTGCCAGAACAGCAGCAGCACGCGGGGAGTGCGTATCTCTTCGCCCGGGTGCAGTTTGAGGTGTGTCAGCTCCATCCCTGCACGCAGTCGCACAGTGTTCCTCTCTTCCGCCACAAAATCTCCCGACCACTGCCCCGACCATCCAATGGCGAAGAGCACGCCGCCATCAGCCGTCTGCAGGTTGAAGAAGGGCAAAGCGTTCACACTCGACGAACGACCTCCTGCTGCAGTGAGGTGTATCCTGTCGCCGCGCTTCAGCACATCCGCCACCGGCGCGAAATCGTTCCGCTGGGCGTTGCTTCCGAGCACGCGGTGCAGAGTCCACCTCCCTTCGCCTGCTATGCCAGTATCTATCGCCTGAATCTCGGAGAGAATCGGGGTATCCTGCCCTCCTTGCTGGCGGAAGCGCACCACCCACTCTATCGCCGGGTAATCGCGGAATAGCGTGCACTCACATTCGCACTGCAAGCCGGTGGCGCCGTCGGTGTAGGTGAAGGTATGCACACTGCGCGAGCGGTCCATGCGGCGGGTTCGGTGCTCCAATTGCCAGCCGGGCAGTAACTGCGCTGATGGTTTACCGTCGTACAGGAACGAAAACGGCGGCACACCCCCTCTGGCAAACCGCTGTAACATCCACTGTTGCATATCCTGCACACCGACAAGGGAGACTGCAGACATGATAGCATTCCTCCTTGTGACCTTTTACGGCAGAGTTTCCCTCCTGCCCATTAACGGCATTCTCAATATCGCCATGCAAGTCCTGCCAGCTCTTATGGATTGCTGAAGCCATGCTTCAGCGATTCAAGACCCGCCCCATCTGATACTGCCCTTGCGACTGGAAGTCGCAGGCTACGCATAGCGAAACCT
>FMJZ01010246.1_pt1 | contig 28929 bp, 28 predicted proteins | sample 1987881 | NCBI WGS metagenome assembly FMJZ01 (sample SAMEA4378227, study PRJEB15110) | soil metagenome | biome: soil; feature: Field; material: Soil | place: India | collected 2015-03-11 | depth 0 m
AATCGTAGCGCCAAGAAACTACGGCGCAAGAAGTTTAATACAAAACCTGCTAAAACAGGTTACAGCCTGTGCAATTAGGGTTTGCTGAAGCAAGCTTCAGCACTCCAAAGAGGTTAGCCTCCGCAGGAGGCTTCGTCATGTGTAGCCCGCAACTTCCAGCTGCAGGGTTGCCTTTTTCCCCTTTATCCCAACCTTGCGACTGAAAGTCGCAGGCAACGCAGGACAAAACCTGCTAAAGCAGGTTATGGAGTGCTGAAGCCATGCTTCAGCAGAAGGTATCCCGCAACTTCCAGCTCCAGGGGTGTCCTCAGGACAGACCGCCGTGCCGAATAGACACGCTGATTTGCGCCGGGGCTTGCACGCTCTGCTCCTCAGCGAGGTTGATGGTCACCTGTCCGTTCTCTACCTGTACGGATGAGGGCACGGTTCGCCCCGCTATCTTCACGGTGCAGGCGCGCAGGTTGGCTCCCTCGGGTATCTGGAACACCAGCTGGCGCAGGTTCAGGTAGCCGTAGCGCAGGTCTATCTCCTCTCGCTGTTCGCTGCGCGTCCGCTTTTGCTCAAACAGTCCCCATCCGGTGCCGGTGATGAAGAAGCTGCGATGGTCGTGCGGCTGCCAGCGCGGCGCAAAACCCAGCACCCCGGCAGGTGTGTCCAGTATCAGCCCCTGCGCCGCCAGCAGAAGCCCGAACGAGCTCATCGCGCGGGCGTAGAACTTGCCACACTCCAGCTCGTTGAAAGGGTTGCCGCCCGGACCGGAATTCAATCCATCGCGCCTTCGCCCATCGTAGCGGCTGCGGGCAGTGCCCACAATCTGCACCGCCTCATCCACCATGCCTTCCCACAGCATCAGCCCCGCGGTGGCATACTCAATGCCCGTCCACACCTCATCGGCGTACACGATGAAGGGGTTCGGTCGTCCGCCATGAGGCCAGGTGCACATCAGCAGGCCGCCCTCATCGTCCAGCACGTAGCGGCGGGGTATCTGCGTGTGCCCGTGCATGTTACGCCGGAAGTTATAGCGGAAGATGGACTGAAGCGCCTGGCGCACCCGCTCGCGCGGATACAGATAGCCAAGCCCCAGCTGGTGCGCCCACCACTGTCCCAGCAACTGGTCGCTGTGACAGCCCGTATTGTAGTCGTTGGCGGGAGGCGTGCCGGGCTTCTGAATGTAGTATTCTCCGTTCCACAGCTGCGCGTCCTGATTGCGCATTCCAGCCAGCCGGATACGGCGATACCGTTGCGCGGAGGCGGTATCGCCCTGAAGTTCTGCCATGCGTTCCGCCGCGGCAAGGGCGCACAGATACTGTGAGCCGATGAACGTGTTCGCTCCCGACACGGCGCAGTCGTAGGTGTTCCACTGATGCCCGGCGGGCACGCCGTCCTCGTCGGGGTCTATTGCCTGAATCAGCCAGTCGGTTGCCAGCCTGACCTTGCTCCATATTCTGCGCAGGAAGCGGGGGTCGGGAGAGGTCAGGTGTTCCCGATAGGCGGCGCATATGGTGGCGCATTGTCCATCAATGAAGGCGTTGTGCGGCGAGTGCTGGCGGTGCGAGGTCTCGCCGTTCGGATGCAGATACACCAGCAGGTCGCTCTCGCGCATGTTGCGCCCGATTTGCGGGAAGAGGCGGGCGTGGGTTTGCGCGTAGTTCCAGACGTGCGTGCAGTTCAGCGGACAGCAACCGTAACTGCCCTCAAAGCCGCCGAAGTAGCCGTCGCCGGACCAGAAGCAAGTGGGACCGCGCAGGATGACCGCCTGCGAGGTAATCGCATCCAGCATCAGCGGCGGCAGGTTCGACTGGTACATCGTCTGGTGGTATCTCTGCGTCCAGCCCCACAGCCTGTCCATCTGCTGAAGCACATACTGCGTCACCTCGTAGGCACTGCGGAACCAGCGGGTGTACAGGTTTCCTCTGTGGCTGAACCGCTCCACGTTGGGATAGTGCCATCCCAGAACAAAGGTTACCGTTTGCGACTGCCCGGGGCGCAAACGCAGGGGCACGTCCATCGCGCCGTGAACGCCGACAGATGTGTCTTCCTGTTTCAGGTCGGCAAGGTTGTTCCATCGCTGGAAACGGGGTTCGGCGTGGTCTGTCGCCAGTACTGTCTCGCCCCAGCGCGGATGCGCGGAGACAAGCTGCATCGGTTGCGAGGTGTCCAGCCCTGCCGACATGGCAAACAGCTTCGGCATCCATGCAGCGGGCACGTTGCCCGCAAGGCACAGGATGATTCTGCCCTTCTCCAGCGTTCGCGTCAGCAGGAGCGGCGCCCCGTCCGTTGTTTGCGCCAGCACCTGCCAGCCCTCCGGCTCAAAGCCTTCCAGCCGCAGCACATTTCGCACACGCCACTGTCCGGCGTCCAATCCGGGCAGGAGACGCTGTCCCTCCGGTGTCCATTGAGCGGAGAGCCTGCGGTTATCCACGCTCATGCTGGCTGCACGGAGCGCGAGGGCGTCGCGCAGAACCTGAACCGCCTGCACCGCAGGGAACAGGGGCGCCGGCGGCGCGTCCGAAAAGACGATGTGGTCAATATTGATATGCCCCCAACCGCCGGAGTGTCTGTCCACAATCTGAATCTGCGCCTGCTTGCCGATGAACTCCGAGACGTCCCACTGCTGAGGCTCCAGCCGCTCGTTGTCCCGCCCAGTCGCCGTACGCACGACTCTGCCGTCTACCAGCAGGTTGATGCAGGTTTCGCCCGGGTGGTTGCCCCCGCCAATCAGGAAGCCGATGTAGTGCTTCTGGATGGTGAACGGGCGCGAGGTGAGTGTGCCTTGAGGCTCGTCGTTGGGCAGGTAGGTGTTCACCAGTCCCTTGCCCCAGAAGCCGCTTACGGGTTGCTGCCAGGGGCTGGTTCCGGTGTGCGGTGCGCTGCCGAAGGCGGTGCCTTCCACCGTCCAGCCCTCGTAACTGCCCTTCTCGAAGTCTTCGAACACTTCCCAGGGCAGGACGGCATCGTTCCAGAAATCCGGGCTTGGGCTGGTAATCAGCACGGTTCCGCCCCCCTGCAGGATTTGCCATGCCCCCGATAGCATGGGAAGCGTATCGGGAGAAGACCGCGCGGTGTCAGCAAGGCTCGCCAGGCGCGGCAACCAGAACAGATTCGGGGTCGGCAGTTCTTCCCGCTGGGCGGTGTAGAGCCTGAGCGCACCGGGTGGCGGGTATCCCGTGCTGGGCGGCGAGACGGGCAAGGCGGGCGGATACACCAGCGATTTGCCCACCGGTGCAGAGCGCGGCAGGGTCGCCAGCAGGGATAGCGACAGCGTGCGCTTACTGCGATTGCGAAGCGTCCAGCGGAACACGGCGCACGGCAGGGAGGAATGGAACGGGTCCAGCGGTATCAGCGGATTAAACGCCTCCAGCATGATGTCCAACGGTAAATCGCCGGCATCAAAACGCAGGCGTGCGATGGGATAGCCACCCTCGTAGGTGAGCGACGGCAGGGCAGGTACGCCCTGTTCGGCAACGGTTTGCAGAACACGCAGGTCATCACCGATGCGCAGGGCAAACAGGGCGTTCTCCAGACGCTCTTCGGTGAAGTTATTGAAAATCTGCCAGACCGCCAAACGCCCCTGTCCATCCAGCCACACCGTGCCCGTGCCGATACCGCCGATGGGCATCAGCACATACTCCAGATTCTGCCCGCGATAGGTGCGGGGTGTCTGCGTGGAGCGTGCGCGCACGGCGGGAAGCGGGGGCAGGCTACTTCGTTCCACCTGCCAGACGTTGCGACGCATTTCCTGCTCCTGCGCCGATAGCACGCGACCGAACGCGACCTCCGCCGTGCCAATCAGCATCACCTGCAAAAACTCCCGACGGCTTACGCCTCCGCATCCTCCTGAACAGCCACACTCTCGCTTCATGCCTGTGCCTCCTGATGAAAGCTGGTCTCCTCTCATCTCTCTTTGATCGCCCGGATGGTTACATTCACCTGTTCAAGTCCTGGCTATATTGTTCTCGCCCGATACCACAGATGCCTTTTTCCGTTGCGAGATCCGAGTTTGGAGAAGCTGCAGGAATACTTCGGCGCACTCGAAAACTGAACAGAGAAGAGCTTGCCGGTTGTGCCTCATGTTTCACACACGGGGTACCGGCATCGGGCAGGAGGCGTTAGGATGCGTGTTCTGATTATATGCGACATGGAGGGTATCAGCGGCATCACCGTCTGGGAGCAGGTGACCGGCGGTGGCGCACTGTATGAAGAAGGGAGGCGTCTGTACACGGCGGACGTGAACGCGGTGGTGCGCGGCTGTAAACGCGCCGGCGCCGAGCATATCACGGTCATTGACTGGCACGGGGCGGGGGGATGCTATTCCTTCAAGAGCCTGATCCCAGAGCGTCTGGAGCGAGGCGCACGCTACGTTCTGGGAGCAACCTATATGCGCTACACGGAGCCTCTGGAACAGGGTTGCGACGCGGTGCTTTTTGTTGGTTTCCACTCGATGGCTGGCACGCCTGACGGCATCCTGTCGCACACGGTCTCTGCAGAGCAGTGGGTAGGTGCGTTGTTGAACGGACAACCAGCCGGCGAAATCGCGCTGATGGCGGCGTTTTGTGGAGAGTGGAACGCGCCGGTCGTTTTCGTGTCGGGCGATGAAGCTGCCTGTCGCGAGGCGAAAGCTCTGCTGGGTGAGGGTCTGCATACCGTCGCGGTGAAGAAAGGCATCGGCAGGTTCTCCGCGGTGCATCTCCCGCCCGATGACGCCCACGCTCTGCTGGAGGAAACCGCCTGCACTGCGCTCACCAGCGGTGTGAAGGTTCAACCGTTCCGCCCGTCGCCGGTAAGCCTGGAGGTGCAGTTCCACACTCCCGACGCCGTGCAGGCATACGTGGGCAAGCCCGGTGTGGAGCTGAAAGATCCGCGCACCGTGGTGGCACACGGAAACACCTTCTGGGAGATGTGGGACCGCTTCTGGAAGCGGTAGAGGTGCAAGCGAAATAATGTGAAAATGATACAATTTTGCTGGGAACTGTGGTATACTGTACTGCAGGATACATTCCGTGTATCGGTCTTCCCCTCAAGAACGGGGGAAGATGAGAACAGTTCTGACAAATGGACGAAGGTGCGAACCGATGGAGCAAAATCTGGCAAAAGATTTCATGCAGCGTATTGATGTGCTCTCGGCACTGGACGGACGCCTTGCTGAGAGGCTGGCGGAAGAGGCACAGGAGCGGTTTGTACGCCGCCGCGATCCCGTTTTCCTGCCCGGCGATCCCGAAGACGAGGTTTACGTGGTCAAACAGGGACGGGTAAGGGTCTACCGGAGGTCGCCCGCAGGCAAGGAGATTTCGCTGGCTCTATTTGACCAGGGAGAGCTGTTCGGTGAGATGGCGCTGTTCTTCCCGTCCACGCGGGTGAACAACGCCGAGGCGCACGAAGACACCGAGCTGTACGTGGTGCCTGTGGAGACCTTCCAGCGCTGGATGCAGGAAGACGACGAGCTCAAGCAGCTGGTGCTGTACATCATGGCGGACAGGCGCCGCGCGATGGAACAGAAGGCAGCGGAGCTGGTCTCGCTGGAAGTGCCCCAGCGCATGGCGAAAACCATCCTGTGGCTGTTCGACCGTTACCGCACCGATATCATCGCAGGCAAAATCGCGCTGAACATTCGCCTGACGCACCACGAGCTCGCCAGCCTGTCGGGCACAACGCGCGAGACCGCCACCCTGATTCTCAACCGGTTCCGTCGCGATGGGTATATTGATTTCTTCGGGCGGCGGATGATACTGCTCAACGAAGCGGAACTGATACGCATCGCTACCACATACGAGTAGCGTTTTATCCTCTGTGCAAGTGAAGGAGATTGCTTCGGCGAAGGTCGAGGCAACCTCCTTCTTCTGCCTCTCTGCTTACAGAAGTTCCCGGTGCCTCTCCACCACTTTGTGGAACGCTTCGGCAATCTGGTCGATCAAGCCTTCCGCGGGTTGGATCCAACCCGACAGCCCAAATACCCTCTCACGCATCCCTTCGGAGATGGGAAAGTCTCCCTGCTTGTATCGCGGCAGGGGTTGATTCGCCGGTCCGGGGTGCCCGGGTCCCCATAGTCCGGGCAGGTCTCTGGTATACAGGGCACGCAGATGTTCGAGATGTCCCAGTGCGTGCCAGCGTATCGGCACTCCCTCTGCTCGCAGGGCTTCCGCAAACCGCGCAGGCGGTAAGCCGCTGAGAGCATCCGGGTCGTAGATGAAGCGCAGACCGCCGTACAGCTCCACGCCTCGCGCCTGAGGATAGTTGCGCACAGGACGAATGCCCGGAAGACCCTCTATCTTTCCAAACAGCCGCTCCCTGTTCTCCTCAAAGCGTTCGAGGCGGTATGGCAGGGTTTCCAGAGAGACTAATCCAATAGCAAGTGCCAGCGGATGTGCCCGCCACTTCCAGCCGAGCAGTTCCCCATCAAGCTGCCGATACACGGGATTGGTCAGCTCCTCCAGCGCGCCTGCCCGATGCAGATGGCAGTAAATCAGCGCCCTTTCATAGAGCTCCCTGTCGTTGGTTGCCACAATGCCCCCTTCCCCCGCAGCAATCGGCTTGCCGCCGGGCGTGATACCCTGCAGACTGAAGCAGGCAATATGTCCCAGGTTGCCGATTTTGACGCCGTTCCATTCACTGCCGTGTGCATGAGCCGCATCTTCCACCACAATAATGCGATGCTTCTGCGCAATGGCGAGCAACCGGTCCATGTGGCAGGGATGTCCCCAGAAATGGATAGGATTCAGTACGCGCGTGCGAGGAGTGATACGACGTTCCACGTCATCGGGGTCCATCAGCAGGGTTTGCGGGTCTATCTCGCAGAACATGGGACGAGCACCCATGTGGAGCGCACCGGCATAACTGCCCAGATAACCTACCGCAGGCGTGATGAACTCGTCACCCGCTCCTAACCCGGCAGCGAAAAACGCACTGGCTAACGCGGTGTGACCATGGCTCGTGGTGAGCACGTACCGACAGCCGATAAAATCCCGAAACCGGTCTTCAAACTCCTTCGCAACGCTGTGCCCTGTGCCTGAGAGGAAACCTTCGTCGATCACGCGGCAGACAACTTCTTTCTCCTTCTGAACCGGTCTCTGCCATAACTCTGCAGTGGGAACGGTTACCGCTCGGTCACCGCCGAACAGTGCCAGAGGCTTCGCCATCCCTGTCCCCTCCTCGGTTCACACCAGACAGGATATGAGGGATTACACAGTTGCCTGCGAACCCATGTTTATAGCATCATAGCACGGAGCAAAACACAGGTCAAACCGATCAAAAAAACAGCCCCCGCGAACGGGGGCGTTGTTGAGGTTGAGCAGGGGTTACTTTGACCAGTCCACCACCAGCTTTTTGCGTCCGCGCAGGTGTTTCTCCACAGCCATTGCCGCGATGGCGCCCTCTGCCGCGGCGACAACCGCTTGCTTGACGTGGTTGCACAGCACATCACCGACCGCGTAAACGCCCGGAATGGCGGTTTGATACTCCGAATCGACCATCAGGCATCCCCCTTCGCTGAGCGGTAACTGCCCGCCGAGGAAGTCGGTAATCGGATGCGCGCCCTGCAGGTAGATGAACACACCCGCGACCGGCAGGGTTTCCTCTGTGCCGATGGGCGTGCGGTAGCGAATCGCTTCCACCCGTTGCTCGCCCAGCACCTCACGCAGGGCAACGCCCCAGTACATCACCACCTTCGGGTGAGCGGTCAGCTCCTCTACCAGCTCGGGGCTGGCGTGTATCTCCTTTTTGGGACACAGGAAGTGCACCCTGCTGGCAAACTGCGTCAGGAACAGCGCCTCCTCCACCGCCTCTTCACTGCTGCCAACCACAGCCACCTCCTGGTCGCGGAAAAAGGCGGCGTCGCAGGTGGCGCAGTATGAAACACCCCTACCCAGCAGACGGTCCTCGCCGGGAACGCGGTTGCCTCGCCCCATAGACCCCGTGGCGATAATGACTGTCTTCGCTGCGTAGGTTCCCGCGTTGCCGAACAGCAGTTTGGGGTCGCTGTGCAGGTCGGTCGCCTGAATCCTGTCCTGCACGAACTTTGCCCCGAACGACTCCGCTTGCTGGCGCATCCGTCGCACGAGTTCTTCGCCGCTTATCTCGCCCGGAATGCCCGGATAGTTGGCTATCTTGCTGGTGATACCCAGCGCACCGTTGGCGATGCCTTTATCAATCACCAGCGTCTTCAGGTTGGCGCGGGCGGTATAAATGGCGGCGGTGGCACCTGCTGGACCACCGCCGATAATCGCCACGTCGTAAATCTCCTCCCCGTCCGCCGCCGGTGGAGTTATCTGGAAGTCAAAGTCCATCGTCTCACCTCCTTAGCCTTCGGTGAGCTTCGCCAGAATGTCGGTCGCCTCCATAATCAGGTAGTCGGTGCCGTTGTAGCGAAACTCGGTTCCGGTGTACTTGGGGAATATCACCTTATCCCCCGCCTTCACCTTTATCTCCTCATCATCGCCCACAGCAACCACCAGACCGAGTTGTGGCTTCTCTTTGGCGGTATCGGGCAGGAAGATGCCGCCGGCTGTGCGCGACTCTTCCTCCATCGGTTGAATCAGCACACGCGAACCCAGCGGTTGAATGGGTGGTGTAGTGTTGCTCATGGTCTCTTCTCCCTCCTTGTTTACTTCAGTCCCAGCAACTGGTTGATTCTGGCTCTGTCAAAGCCGACCACTATCTTGCCGTTGATGTCAATCACCGGCACACCCTGCTGTCCCGAACGACGCACCATATCGCGCGCCGCCGCAGGGTCACGGCTCACATCCACGTCGCGGAAGCGGATACCCCGCTCGCGCAAATATCGCTTCGCCATATTACAGTAAGGGCAGTTCGGCGTTGAGAAGACGATAACTCTTGGCTGAGCGTTCATATCTACCTCGTCCTTCGTGCGTTTTTCCACAGAGTTAGATACACGCACGCGGAACGGGGATTCGTGCAGGGAAACACCCCCTACTCACGAAAATACAGAGAAGAGTAAGACAACAGGAGCGAACACCGATGCGGGCATGGCTTTGTGCAGTATTGAGCATATCCCTGCTTTCCCTTGCAGTACACACAGGAGCGAAACCGATGAACCTGTATGTCTCTCCCCAGGGGAACGACTCGTGGTCGGGCAGGCTGTCCGCGCCGAATCGTCAGCGCACGGATGGTCCCTTTGCCACGCTGGAGCGCGCCCGTGACGCCATCCGCCAGATGAAACGCGAAGGCAAATTGCCGAAGGGCGGCGTGACCGTGCACCTGCGCGGGGGAACCTACTCTCTTAACCAGACCTTCACGCTGAGCGCGGAAGACAGCGGAACCGTCGAATCGCCTATCGTGTACAGCGCATACAGGAACGAGAAGGTGCGCCTGGTCGGCGGCAGAGCCGTTGGGGACGGCAGGCGCGTCACCGACCCGGCGATTCTGGAGAAACTGCCGCCGGAGGTGCGCGAGAAGGCGCGCTGTTATGACCTGCGCGCTCAGGGCATCCGCGACTTTGGGCAGATGCGTCGGCGTGGGTTCGGACTGTCTGCCACCATTCCTGCGGGGCTGGAGCTCTTTTACGCCGGTAAGCCGATGCCTCTGGCGCAGTATCCCAACGAGGGATGGTTGCGCATTACTGCCACGCCTGCAGGACAGCAGGGTGGACGCTTTACCTGCGATGACCCGCGCCTGAAGCGATGGGCGCAGGCGAGGGATGTGTGGGTGCATGGCTACTGGACGTGGGACTGGGCGGACAGCTACGAAAAGGTGGTATCGGTAGACCCCGACAAAGGTGAAATCATCACCGCCGAACCGCACGGCGTGTACGGCTACACGGTGGGTAAGCGGTTCCGCGTGCTGAACCTGCTGGAGGAGCTGGACGCACCGGGCGAGTGGTATCTGGACCGCGACACGGGCATGTTGTACTTCTATCCGCCCGATGAGGGTTCAGGCGAGCTGATGGTTTCCGTGCTGGAAACGCCTCTGGTCGCGTTGAACGGGGTATCGCACGTGAAGATACAGGGAGTCATCTTTGAGGTGTGCCGCGGCGTGGGCGTGGAGGTGCAGGGCGGCGCACGTGTGACAATTGCGGGCTGTACCTTCCGCAATATCGGCACGGTGGGGGTGGTCATCAACGGCGGCGCCGAGCATAAAGTGGTCTCTTGCGACTTTATGGACCTGGGGGACGGCGGGATACAGGTCTCTGGCGGTGACCGCAACACGCTCACTCCGTGCAAGCACGAGGTGCTGAACTGCCTGTTCACCCGCTTCAACCGCTGGAGCCGCACCTATCGTCCGGCGGTGCTGGTGGGCGGTGTTGGGGTTCGGGTGGCGCATAACCTGATGTATGATTCTCCCCACACCGCTATCCTGCTGGGCGGAAACGACCATCTGATAGAGTTCAACGAAATCCACCACGTCTGCACCGAAACCGGAGGCGCGGGCGCGTTCTACATGGGGCGCGACCTGACACAGCGCGGCACCGTCATCCGCCACAACTACTTCCACGACATCGGGCGCAAATTGCAGGGCGAAGGCTTTCTGGATGTGATGGCGGTGTATCTGGACGACTGCACCTGCGGGATTACCGTTTTCGGCAACCTGTTCTATCGCGCCGGTCGAGCGGCGATGATTGGCGGCGGGCGTGATAACACGGTGGAGAACAACATCTTCGTGGAGTGCGAGCCGTCGGTGCATGTGGACGCCCGCGGGATGGGCTGGGCAAGCTTCTGGTTTGATGGGCGCGACAGCACGCTGATGGACAGGTTGAAAGCCGTGCCCTATCAGCAGCCGCCGTGGAGCGAACGATACCCCGAGCTGGTGAACATCCTGAACGACGAGCCTGCCGTGCCGAAGGGCAATAAAATCGCGCGCAACATTAGCGTCGGCGGGCGGTGGATAGACCTCTACGACAACCTGAACGACCGCATTGTCACCATTCGGGATAACATCACCGAAGGCAATGCGGGCGTGGAGGTCACCCCGAACGGCATTCGCCTGCGCAAGGATTCGCCGGCGTTCAAGCTGGGCTTCCAGCCGATACCTTTTGAAAAGATTGGGCTGTATCAGGACCAGTATCGCAGAGTCAGGGGCAACCCCCTGCTGCACGAGAGTAACCGCTGAAAGTCACAGGAGGTTGGACAGATGGCGCTTTGTCAGGTAAGGTTCTTCAGTCAGTCGCTGGGTAAAGCATCGGAGATGGTCGTGGTTCTTCCCGATTCGGGTGAAGGACCTTTTCCCGTGCTGTATCTTCTGCACGGACTTTCGGACGACGCCTCGATATGGCTGAGGCGCAGTCGCATTGAGTGGTATGTGCGCGACCTGCCCCTGATTGTGGTGATGCCCGATGGCGGCAGGGGATGGTACACCAACGGATTGAACGGCGAGGCTTACGAAGACCACATCATCAAAGACGTGGTCGGGCAGACGGAGCGGCTGTTTCCTGCCAGCCGGAAGCGCAGGCATCGCGCCATAGCGGGATTGTCGATGGGGGGCTACGGTGCGCTGAGCCTCGCCCTGCACCACCCCGACCTGTTCGTCGCCTCAGCAAGCATGTCGGGCGCGGTGGGAATTGGGCACAAGCCGATGACCGATGAGATGCCTGCGGATTTCAAGCGCATCTTCGGTGAGAACCCGCAGGGCTCGGATAAAGACCTGTTTGCGCTGATACAACAGGTAGACCGAGCACAGTTGCCCGCGTTGTGGCTGGACTGCGGCGTGGAGGACTTTCTGATTGAGGACAACCGTGCCTTCCACGCACATTTGGTGTCGCTGGGCATTCCGCATCTCTATCACGAGTTCCCAGGTGCGCACACCTGGGACTACTGGGATGAGCATATCCAGCAGGTGCTTCAGTTCGTGATGGAGCATGTCGGAGGATGAGGCAGGATTGAACGACGCCCTGGCGCAGGTGTTTGCGCTTGTTGAGACGGTAGATGGCTGGTTGACCCGTGAAGAGGGAGAACTGCTCTACCGTCTCGCCCGCGGGTGCACCGGGCGCGGGGTGATTGTGGAAATCGGCTCGTTCAAAGGCAAATCCACCATCTGGCTGGCAAAAGGCTCTCAGGCTGGGGCGAATGTGCCCGTCTATGCCATTGACCCGCACACCGGCTCGGCGGAGCACCGCGCCACAGGCGACGGGCAGATATGGACATACGAAGAGTTCATGAACAACCTGCGCCGGGCAGGCGTGGAAGGGCTGGTGCATCCCCTGCTGACCACTTCTGCGGAAGCAGCACCCTCTTTCCGCCAGCCGGTGGAACTGCTGTTCATTGACGGCGACCACCGCTACGAGGCAGTGCGCCAGGACTTTGACCTGTGGTTTCCGAAGGTGGTGGAAGGGGGATACCTGCTGATGCACGATACCATCCGCTGGGATGGCCCCCGTCGGGTAGCGCGAGAGTCGCTGTATCGCTCGTGCCACTTTCGCGGGGTCGGTTTTGTCCACTCCATCAGCTACGGTCAGAAGGTGGCTCGCAACGCCCGTTCCGACCGCCTGCGGAACCGGTATGTGCTGTTGCTTCACTTCGTATACGACCGTTTGAGTTATATTCGGGTCCCCCCTGTGCTCAAGCGAGCGGCGAAGGCAGTATTTTCCCGGTTGCAGTAGCCCTGCGCAACTCGGTGTCCCCACCACGTGCTTCTATTGAACTTGGGCAGGTTTCGCTAAGAGAGAAAACATCCCTGCAACTGGAAGTTGCGAGCTACTCAAAACCAAGCCTCCTGGGAGGCTGAACTCTTTGGAGTGCTGAAGCTTGCTTCAGCAGACCCCGCTTGCGGGGACTGGAACCTGCGCCAGCAGGTTTTGTTGTGTGTTGCCTGCGACTTCCAGTCGCAAGGGCAGAGAGTAGAAGGTGGTTTTGGGCCGCGGAAGCATGGCTTCAGCAATCCATACCTGCGTCAGCAGGCTTTGCCAAGTGTTGCATAGGTCTCCCAATCGCCAGGTCGGGTTAAAGGGGTACCATGCTTGTGTGTGGGTGCCACAACCTGTGCCTTGACCCAGGAGGAAATACTAACCAAGCGATGCCGTTAGCCTTCATCTAGCCTTTTAATAACCACTCGGCCAGGCGTTTCTTAATCCGCCCCTGGTCGCTTCACCTGAAGACCACCTTCAAGTCTTCCAAGGTATAAATTGGTTCTTCTTCGGGCTCCATATCCCGTAATGCACTCGACAGGGAAAGCATGTTCCACTCTCTTGCTTCTTGTCGTTCGGCTTTAATGAGCAGGAAGTCGACGAAATCGAGAAGCTCTTGCTGTAGCGAAAGAGGCAGTTTCTGCATCGCCTCGGAAATCTTCTGTTCTATCATCGTGCTATCCCCCAGCAGCATCAGGACGTTATCAAAAACCGTCGCAACGCCGCGTCGATGTACCACTTATCATCCTATCCAAAGCGCCTGCACTTTGTCAACGATTTCATATCTCTAAGGCTTTTCACCCTCAAGGGGCACTCGTCTCCCCCAATTCGTGGAACAACAGGGTAAGGGAAGGCAAATGGTGAAAAAGACACTGCGAATGCAACACTGGCGAAGTATGGGTGAGGCAAGCGATGACCTTTGACGTGTTCGGCATGTGCAATGCCCTGGTAGACCTTCAGGCGAAGGTAGAGGACGAACTGATTGACGCACTCGGTTTGCAAAAAGGTGGGATGTTCCTGATTGACGAGGAACAGCGGCGCCGGTTGATGCAATATCTTGCCGGGCAGGTGGTGCACTCGGAGGCGGGCGGTTCAGGCGCAAACACGATGATCGGTGTGGCACTGCTGGGCGGTTCTGCCTGCTACACCAGCAAAGTAGCCGACGATGAGCACGGCGCCATCTACCGGCGCAGTCTCAGTGAGAAGGGGGTTAAGCCAAATCTGGCTGTGGGCGAGGGAAGCACCGGCGTCTCGTTCATCCTGTTAACCCCAGACGCCCAGCGCACCATGTGCACTTACCTGGGAGCAAGCCAGCAACTGCGACCCGACGAGGTGAACATTGATGACCTGCGCCAGAGCCGCTACCTGTATATCACCGGCTATATGTGGGACACCGAGTCGCAGAAACAGTCGGTGCTCCATGCGATGAGCGAGGCGAACCGGGCGGGCGTGCGGGTGGCATTCAGCCTGTCGGACACTTTTTGCGTGCGTCGGCACCGGGCAGACTTTCAGCGTCTGCTGGAACAGCATGTGGACGTGCTGATTGGCAATGAGGCGGAGGTGCAGGAGCTGAGCGGCGCCGATAACCCCTACGACGCCTCGCGCCTGCTGGCGGACTATTGCGACATCGCGGTGGTGACGATGGACAGCCGCGGTGCGCTGATTCGGCAAAAGCAGACCGTCTACCACATCCCCGCGTTTCGCGTTCAGGCAGTGGATGCCACCGGTGCGGGCGATATGTTCGCCGCGGGGTTGCTGTATGGGCTGTGTCATGGGCAGAGTCTGGAGGCGTCGGGCAGGATTGCTGCCTACTGCGCCGCGCAGGTGGTCGCCAAAATGGGAGCACGACTGGATAGCATTACGTTGCCTGCAAATGTACTGTAACATCACAGAGGGGAGTGCTATGCAGAAGCAGGCGCCGCTGGAAAAGATGACCTTCGAGCAGTTCCACGACTGGCTGGACGAAGATACTCACGCGGAGTGGGTTGACGGCAGGGTGGAGATATTGCCTCCGGTCTCATGTACCCATCAGGAGGTTGGGCTGTTCCTTCTATCAGCCATTTTCACCTTTGCCCATTCTACGTCAGCGGGCGCGGTTGTTTTTGCTCCGTTCCAGATGCGCCTGGCGAACTCCAGCCGTTCCCCCGACATCCTTTATGTGTCCAACGCCAACCTGCACCGGTTAAAAGACACCTACCTTGACGGCGCGGCAGACCTGGTAGTGGAGGTCATCAGCCCGGAAAGCCGCGCTCGCGATCGCGGGGAGAAGTTCTACGAGTACGAGTCGGCTGGCGTGCAGGAGTACTGGCTGATAGACCCCGAGCGCAGACGCGCGGAGTTCTACCAGCTGGTGGAAGATGGGGCGTATCGCGCTGTGCTGATGGCTTCGGAAGGGGCGTACCACAGCAGGGTGCTGGAGGGGCTTTGGCTTCGAGTAGAGTGGTTGTGGCAACAGCCAAAGCCCACGATTGTGGAACTGCTGCGCCTGTGGGGACTGCTTGCCTGAACCGTTTCCCCTACTCCACCTGCACTCCCAGTTCCTCGGCGATGAGGCGACGCACCTCGTTGGGATTGGCACGCCCGCGGCTGAGTTTCATCACCTGCCCCACCAGAAACTGCAGGGTTTGCAGTTTGCCGTTGCGCACCTTCTCGGCAGCGTCGGGGTTTTCGGCAATCGCCTGCTGAACCCACGCCCGCAGCTGGTCGGTGTCGCTCACCTGCGTCAGTCCCTTCGCCTGCACCACCTGCGCCGGGTCGGCGCCCGTGTTGAACACCTCTTCCAGCACCTGCTTGGCGACGCTACCGGTGACTGTGCCCTTCTGCACCAGCCCGATGAGGTCGCGCAGGTGTCGGGGGGTGACCTTGCAGTCGCGAATATCCTCAATGCCCGCGGCGTTCATCAGCCTCGCCAGGTCGCCGTTCATCCAGTTCGCCGCCGCTTTCGGCTCCGCGCCCAGCTTCACCACCTCTTCAAAGTAGTCGGCGGTGGCGCGGCTCTCTATCAGCAGAGTGGCGTCGTATTCGGGAAGGGCGTACTGTTCCATGAACCGCTGACGCTTCGCCAGAGGCAGTTCGGGCAGGGAAGCACGTACCTGCTCAATCCACTCCTCGCTGAACTGCACCGGCACGAGGTCGGGTTCGGGGAAGTAGCGGTAGTCCTGCTCGTACTCTTTGGTGCGCATGGGGAAGCTCTCGCCACGCTCGTCGTTCCAGCCGCGCGTCTCCTGCACCACCTTACCACCCGCTTCCAGCACGGCGATATGTCGCTGAATCTCGTATTCAATGCCCCTCTGCACCGCGCGGAAGGAGTTCAGGTTCTTCAGCTCCGTCTTCACGCCGAAGGTATCGCTTCCCTTCGGGCGCACCGACAGGTTCGGCTCACAGCGCAGGCTCCCCTGCTCCATGCGCCCATCGCATACGCCCAGATACACCAGCACGTTGCGAAGGGTCTGCAGGTAAGCTCGCGCCTCCTCCGCCGTGTGCATATCGGGTGGAAACTCGGTGACAATCTCCATCAGCGGCACGCCGCTGCGGTTGTAATCCACCGCGCTCTCGCCGGTGGGCAGATGGAACAGCTTGCCTGTGTCCTCCTCCAGATGCACCCGGCGGATATGCACCCGCACGATGCGCCCGTCCACCGGCACATCCAGCCAGCCTCGCTTGCCGATGGGCGTGTCGCCGTACTGCGAAATCTGATAGTTCTTGGGCAGGTCGGGATAGAAATAGTTTTTGCGATGGAAGATAGAGGTCATGGAGATTTCGCAGTTGAGCGCAAGCGCGGTGCGCAGAACCATCTCCACCGCCTTCCGGTTCATCACCGGCAGGGAACCGGGCATCCCCGTGCACACGGGGCAACAGCGCGTGTTCGGCTCGCCACCGAAGGCGTTGGCACAGGAACAGAACATCTTGCTATCGGTTAGCAGCTCCGCATGGACCTCCATGCCGATACAGGCTTCCCACTCCGCCATGAACAGACCTCCGTGCGTTCGTCTCGCTGTTATTTTATCAGAAATCCGCGCGTGGTTACAGGCAGAAGCGGGGTATCTCCCCTCTTCACCTTTACAAAAGGTTTATCTGCTGAGTATAATTTGTGAGGGCTTTCCCCCAAAAAACACTCGACAGCGCATAGGAGGTGATGCCATGCAAGGGATTATTATCGCCGGTGGGTTTGGTACTCGTTTCCGTCCGCTCACCTACACCCGTCCGAAACCTCTTATGCCCATTCTCAACCGACCCCTGCTGGAGTATCAGGTGGCTTTGTTAAAGGCGCATGGCGTGGATGAGATTGTGTTCGCCACCAACTATATGGCGGAGGCGATAGAGAACCATTTTGGCGACGGCAGCCGCTTTGGAGTGAAGATGCGTTATGCCAGGGAAGAACAGCCCCTGGGCACAGCGGGCGCCATTCGAAACGCCGCCGCCAGCCTGTGGAGGCGGGAAGCGGTTGTGGTGTTCAACGGCGATGTTGTCACCGACTTTGACCTGAGCGCGATTATTGCCCAGCACCGCCAGCGTGGGGCGCGAGCGACCATTGCCCTGAAGGCGGTACCCAGTCCGAATCCCTACGGCGTGATTGACCTGGACGCCGACGGCAGGGTTCTGGCATGGCGAGAGCCAACAGAAGAACAGAAAAAAGCGCTTGCTGCCAATCCGAACATCGAGCAAACGGGCTGGGATTATATCAACGCGGGTTTTTACGTGCTGGAGCCGGAAGTGATAGAAAGCATCCCCGAGGGGCGCATAGTATCTATCGAGCGTGAAATCTATCCGCGTATGATCGAGCACGGTGAAGGCTTGTACGGCGTTCCCGCCGAAGGCTACTGGGTGGACGTGGCGGGACCCAGCCACTACTGGAGAGTTACCAATGACATCCTGCGAGGGCGCACGAAAGTGGCTCCGCCGGGCACGCCACAGGCGGAAGGCTTGTGGTGCATGAAAGGGGCGGAGGTGCGAGCTACGCTGGATGCAGGAGCGACCGTGCATGTGGGTGAAAACGCAATCGTTGAGGAGGGTGTGCACCTGCGCGGTACGGTGGTGATTGGCGCGGGCTGCCATATCGCGCGAGGAAGCGTGCTGGAGGATTGTGTTCTGCTCGAAGGGGTACGCATAGAAGAAGGAGCAGACCTGACCCGCGTTATCTGCGACCGCGATGTGGTCATCTCCGCAGGGTGTCGCATTGTGGACGCAGTCATCGCAGCGGGAACATGCATCCGGCGCGAAAGCCGTTTAGGAACAAACTGGTAAGAGGGAACTGAATGGGCGAAAGTTTACACGTACCGATAGTAGACCTTCAGGCGCAGTATCAGGCACTGCGTCAGGAGATAGATGAGGCGGTTGCTCACGTGCTGGAGAGTGGGCGATTTATTCTGGGGGAAAACGTTCAGCGCCTGGAGGAAGAAGTTGCTGCCTACTGCGGGGCGAGGTTCGGCATCGGCGTGGCGTCCGGTACCGACGCGCTGGAGCTCTCGCTGGCGGCGCTGGGCATCGGACCGGGCGACGAGGTGATTACCACGCCCTTTACCTTCGGTGCCACCACCGAGGTCATCGTTCGGCTGGGCGCAAAGCCGGTCTATGTGGACATCGACCCGGATACCTATAATATTGATGTCTCAGCGATTGAGCGAGCGATTACCCGGCGCACCCGCGTCCTGTTACCGGTGGACCTGTTTGGACAGATGACCGACCGCGAGGCATTGTGGCGCATCGCCCAGGAGCACAACCTGTATCTGGTGAACGACTCGGCGCAAGCCATCGGCGCACAGCAAAACGGCGTTCCGGTGGCGGCGGTCGGTCACGCCACGGCGATGAGCTTCTACCCCACCAAGAATCTGGGCGCGTTCGGCGACGGAGGCATCGTGCTGACCAACGACGAAGAGGTTGCCCGAAGCGTCAGGCGGTTGCGGGGGCATGGGGCAGAAGGTGGAGCCTATTTTTACAAAGTGCCCGGCTACTGCAGTCGTCTGGACGAGATACAGGCGGCGATTCTGCGCGTGAAACTGCGCTACCTGGACGAGTGGAACGAACGTCGCCGCCAGAATGCTCGTCTCTATCTGGAGCTTCTGCAGGGCACGAAGGCGATACTGCCCCAGACCGCGCCGGGCAACCTGCACACCTATCACCAGTTCACCATCCGCTATCGTCGGCGCGATGCGCTGCAGCAATATCTCAAGGAACACGGTATCGCTACCGCTGTCTATTATCCGCTTCCCCTGCACCTGCAGGAGGCGTATCGTTATCTGGGCTATCAGCAGGGAGACTTTCCCCACGCGGAACGCGCGGCGAACGAGGTGCTCTCCCTGCCCGTGCATCCCGACCTCCGTGAGGAGCAAATTCGCTATGTTGCCGCGATGGTGCGGCGATTCGAGGAGGAGCATCCATCATGAAAGCGATGATTCTGGCAGCAGGAGTGGGGTCGCGCCTGGACCCACTTACCCGTAACGTGCCCAAGCCGATGGTGCCCATCGTGAACCGTCCGGTCATGGAGCACATTGTGGAACTGCTGAAACGGCACGGCTTCACCGAGATTATGGTCAACCTGCACTATCTGGGCGACCAGATTGAAAGCCACTTTGGCGACGGTTCAAAGTGGGGAGTGCGTATCCACTACTCCAAAGAAGACCGCCTGTGGGGTGATGCCGGTAGCGTCAAACGGTGCGAGCACTTCTTTGACGACACCTTTATCGTCATCGGTGGCGACGACATCACCGACCTGGACCTCACCCGCCTCCTGCGCTACCACAAAGAGAAGCGAGCAATTGCCACCATCGCCCTGTCTCTGGTGGACGACCCGTCGGAGTACGGTATCGCCCTGCTGAACGAGCGTGGACGCATCACGCGATTCTTAGAGAAACCGCGCGGCGAGGTCATCTTCTCCAACGCGGCAAACACGGGCGTGTACGTGTTCGAGCCGGAGATTTTTGACCTGATTCCACGCGGGGTGACCTATGGCTTCGGCGCGAACCTTCTGCCTCTCCTGCTGGAACAACGACGCCCCTTCTACGGTTTCCTCACCTCTTCTTACTGGAAGGACGTGGGCAACCTGCGCACCTATCAGCAGACGCACGTGGACGCCATGCAGGGCAGAGTGTCCCTGCGCATTCCCTATCCCGAGAGGCGTAAATATGTGTGGATTGGCAAGGATGTGAAGATAGACCCCACCGCCGAAATCGGCTACCCGGTGGTGATTGGCAACAATTGCGAAATCGGTCCGGGCGCGAAGGTGCTGGAGTACACCGTGCTGGGCGATAACTGCGTGGTGGAGGACAACGCCACCGTGCAGGAGAGCATCCTGTGGGAAGGGGCGGTGGTCATGCGCGACACGATGCTGGTGCGCTGTGTGGTCGGTAAGGGCTGTCGCGTGAAGTCCAACGCCGCGGTGTTCGACGGCGTTATCGTTGACCCGGTGCGCAAGGACAATCACGTAGGAACCTCGTAGAACGCGGTCTCTCGCGATGAAACGTATACTATTCTGAGATGGAGGATTCTGCATGAACTACGATGTGAAAGACCTCGGGCTGGCAGATAAGGGGCAGTTGCGCATCGAGTGGGCGGAGCAGGACATGCCTGTTCTGCGCCTGATTCGCGAACGGTTCGCCCGTGAAAAGCCGTTGGAAGGCGTTCGCCTTGCTGCCTGCCTGCATGTGACCACCGAAACGGCAAATCTGGCGATTACCCTGAAAACGGGCGGTGCACAGGTGGCGCTGTGCGCATCCAATCCCCTGTCCACGCAGGACGACGTTGCCGCAGCGCTGGTCAAGCATCACAGCATCCCCGTTTTCGCCATCAAGGGCGAAGACCACGAGACCTATTACCGGCATATCCACGCCGTTCTGGATACACAGCCACATATCACGATGGACGACGGGGCGGACCTGGTCTCTACCCTGCACTCGCAAAGGCAGGAACTGCTTGCCGGCGTGCGCGGCGGCACCGAAGAGACCACCACCGGCGTTATCCGCCTGCGGGCGATGGCGAAGGATGGCGTCCTGCGCTATCCCATCATCGCAGTGAACGACGCCGACACCAAACACCTCTTTGATAACCGCTACGGCACAGGACAGAGCACCATTGACGGCATCCTGCGGGCGACCAATATCCTGCTGGCTGGGCGCACGGTGGTGGTGGCTGGCTACGGCTGGTGCGGGCGCGGCGTGGCGATGCGGGCGAAAGGCATGGGCGCACATGTGATTATCACCGAGACCGACCCCCTGCGTGCGCTGGAGGCAGTGATGGACGGCTATCAGGTGATGCCCATGGCGGACGCCGCGCGTGTGGGCGATGTGTTCGTAACCCTGACGGGCGACATCCACGTGATTCGCGAGGAACATTTCGCTGTGATGAAGTCGGGCGCGATCGTGGCGAACTCCGGGCACTTCAATGTGGAGATAGACATAGACGCCTTAGAGCGCATGAAGGTATCCAAGCGGCGCATCCGCGAGTTCGTGGACGAGTATGTGCTGGCGGACGGGCGCAAGATATTCCTGCTGGGCGAGGGCAGGCTGATTAACCTCGCGGCGGCAGAGGGACATCCCGCCAGCGTGATGGACATGAGCTTCGCCAACCAGGCGCTGAGCGCGGAGTACATCCATCAGCACGCCGACCAGCTGGAGAAACAGGTGTACCGCGTGCCGATAGAGCTGGACCGGGAGATTGCCCGCCTGAAGCTGGACGCCATGGGCATCCGCATCGACACGCTGACCCCCGAACAGCAGGAGTACCTGACCTCATGGGAGATGGGCACTTAGCCGAACGGCTGAAGCCCGTGATGAAGCGGGCGGCGGAAGCCATCCTGCAACGTCAGCACGAAGACGGGGCGATTCTGATGGCTCCCGCCGCCCAGCCGTCCAATTCGCTGATCCCCTACTTTGCCAACCTCGCCGTTATCGGTCTGATGACCGCATATCCGCACACGCGCGAGCCGGCACACCTGCAGGCGGCGGCAAAATGGCTGAAGTGGTACGCAGACCACCTCAACCCCGATGACACCATAGACGACTACCGCCTGCGGGATGGCAAACTGGAACCGACCGGCGATTGCGACTCGACCGACTCGTATGCCGCTACCTACCTCGAAGCCATGCATCGCTATACTGAAGCCTCGCGAGACCGCCGGCTATTATCGGCGATATATCCCACGGTGAACAAAGTGGTCGGAGCGATCCGGCTCACCCTTCAGGAGGACGGCTTGACCTGGGCAAAGCCGGGCTACCGCGTCAAGTATCTGATGGACAACGTGGAGGTGGTGCGCGGCTGGCAGAGCGCGGCGTGGCTGGCACAGACAGCAGGACACAGGACGGAGGCGCAGAGGTTGAAGAAACTCGGTGAGCGCACTCTTCAGGCGATAGATGAGATACTGTATCACAACGGTAAGGGATACTATGCGTGGGCGATGCACGAAAACGGCGTCCACGAGACCCGACTGGAGCGATGGTACCCTGACGTGATGGCGCAGTTAATGGCTATCGCCTGGCTACCCCCTTCCGCCACACGCAAGAGGTTGTTTGCCTATCTGCACCGGCAGTTTCGCGAGAGGTGGGAGAGTGCACTGGAGACGGGCGACGCTGGTGTGCTGGTCTGGTGGGGCATGGCGGCAACAGGGGCGGGCGACCGTGCGTTCGCCCAGCGTATTGCCCTCAAGCTGGCGGAAGAGCAGACGCTGAGCCGCCCTCAGCCCAGCCCTGCAGAGTACGGACACGTGCTTCGGATTTGCGGTCACGTGCTAGGGTAATGCTGTATCGTTAAGCCACTACGCGCAGGAGAGCATTGCCACCCTGCCGAGCTGTCTGCTGTTCCGCCAGACGTTTGCGGATACGGGCGATGACCTTCGCCCGACTCTGGCAGCCGGTCAAGCTGCCGTCCTCCAGCAGAGCCTGTCCGGGACAGCGGCTGCAATACTGCTTCACTTCACAGCTCTGGCACTGCGTCAGGTCGTCGGGGGTGATGTTTCGCAGATGGCGCAGTTCGCGAGAGCCGTACCATATCTCTAAAATAGACTTTTCACGCACGTTGCCGCACGGGATGAGCATCTGCACGCAGGGATACACCTCGCCCCACGGGTTAATCGCCAGACTGTTGCGCCCCGCATCGCACATCTTCACCTTGTCGTTCGGTCCCATAGAGGGCAGGCCCTTTTTCTTAAACACCCGTTCGTCATCATACAGCTTCATCAGCTCCTCCACGCCGATGCGCAGGTTCGTGGGGCACATGTCGCCGTCGTTCATGGGCGCGATGGTCGGGTCGAAGCGATATTCTGCACCGAGCTCCTGCGCCATCTGCATAATGTCTTCGTACTGCCCAAAGCTGGAGGTTGCCAGCGGACACTTCAGGATCACGCGCTGACCCAGCCCAACGAGCAACCTCACCGCGCGGATGACGCGGTCAAAACTGCCCTTTACCTGCGTCATGGCGTCGTGCGTTTCGGCGTTGGAGCCGTACACGCTGATTTCCACCGTGAAGGGGCGCAGGTCGGCAATCTTCTGGGCAACGGGGGGCGTAATCAGCGTGCCGTTGGTGTATATCTTCAGCGCAAAGCGTTTCTTGCGGGCGTAGCGGGCAATCTGGAAAAAGTCCTTGCGCAACAGCACCTCCCCACCGGTCAGCGTCAGATACAGCGTGCCTGCTTCCGCCAGGTCGTCCATCACTCTGCACCACTCTTCGGTGCTCAGCTCGCCGTCGGCGCGTTTCGGATGGTGCTGGTAACAGTGCTTACAGCGCGTGTTACAGCGGTGCGTCAGCTCGAACATCACGTTGAAGGGGATATGACGCTCCACCGTGAGGTCGGATATTTTCGCCAGAATTGAGAAGGTTTCGCATTCCATATACGTCGCCCCCCCTGTGCCCCTAATACTTTGCATCACTAATTATATGTCCCGCACATCGATTCCTGCTTGCCCCTGCTTACCTTTCTGAAAGTCAAACCGTTTTCCCTCTCTTTGCAGGCAGGACAAAGGTAGCTTTGTGGACAAACCATGTGCCAAGCGACGGAGGAAGGGGGATGACGCATGGACAGGCGTCAGCAACTGCGCCAGCTGTTCGACCGCAACGACCGCGCCATCAATGGAGGCAGGGGCTATTCGGAAGAGACCAACGACAACGGACAGCTGGCATGGGCAGAGTCATATATCCTGATTGCCTACATGGAGATGTATCGCGCCACTCGCGACCGCGATTACCTGCGCAGACTGGTGGAACACTTCGACCGCGTGCTGCGCAATCGAGATGACGTGCGGGGGATTGCCGACGCCTACGCCGGCAGACCGCTGGCTGGCTGGGGCGCCGTTAGATACTCGCGGGGCAAGTGGCATGTGTGGACGGTGCATACCGGCATGATTACGCTCGGACCTGCCGAGTTTGTGCGGATGGTGAAGGCAGACCGGTGGCTTCAGCGGGAGTTCGGCGCGAAGGCGGAAGAGTATCGCCAGCGGATTGAGGAGTGCATCCGCGACGCCGACCAATACTGGCGCAACGGCGCCGCCCGCGACGAGGGCTATTACTACAGTCCGCATCTGCAAAATGTGCTTCCGCTGAACCAGCAGAACGCGATGGGCAGTGTGCTGATAGAGATGTGGCGGGCAACGGGCAATCCCGCCTATCGCGATAAGGCAGAGAGGCTGGCGCGCTTCTTCCGAAATCGCCTGCGCAAGGGCGACCCGCGCTTGTACGACTGGGCATACTGGCCCAAGCTGGATGCCGATGACCGCGGAAGCGAAGACATCTCGCACGCCTCGCTGAATGTGGACTTTGCCGTACGGTGTATCGCGGAGAGACTTGTTTTTAACCGTCAGGACGCCGAGCGGTTCGCGAACACCTGGTTATTAAAGGTTAGCCGTGCCGATGGCACGTGGGCTGGCGAGGTGAGCGGGCGCGAGGACGGAGCGGAGTACATGCCCGGTGCAGGGGGTATCTGGCTGGCGCTGTGCAGGGTACTGCCCCGGAAAGTGGCTGGGCTGCTGTACCGCGATATTGAGCGGGCGTATGCGGACAAGGAGAGCCTGACGGCGAGCCAGATGGTAGGAGTTGCCCGTCTCCTGCGCTACGCCTCCCTGGCATAGCACCAGACCGCTTGCAATGTCCTGCTAATAGAGTGTAAACTGAAGCAAAGGAGTACAGAGGGGGCGATACGGTTGGCGGAGCCATCCACGACGTGGCAGAAGGCTATCCGATACACCGCCAGGCGTGCCCGGGCAAGCTATATCCTGCGCGGAATATGCTGGGGATGGCTTGCGGGCGCGGCGGCAAGCGCACTGTGGCTTGCGCTGGCGTGGACACTGCAGTGGGACGTTCACTACGCCTATCCGGCGGGCGTCACGCTCGCTCTCGCGCTGGCGGGACTGGTGTTCGGGGCAACGCGCCGGTTAAGCGAGGAGCAGGTTGCTCTGTGGTTAGACCGGCAGGCGCAGACGAAGGAGCGACTGAGCACCGCACACTGGCTTTCCCGTCGCGAGGCGCAGGGCGAAATGGAACACCTGCAGATGCAGGACGCTGAGAGCCACGCCCAATCTTTGGACCTGCGGAACCTGGCGAGGGTTCCCCTGCCCGGTGCTTTCTGGGGTGCGCTGGCGGTCAGCGCGTTAGCCGCCTTCCTCTGGTTCGCGCCCGACATCGTATGGTTCCAGTCGCCGCAGGTGCGCGAGCAGAAGCAAGCCATGCGCCAGGCAGGAGAACGCGCGGAACAGCTGGCGAAAGAGTGGCGCAAGCAGGCAACGGGACAGGACAGGGAAAAGATGCGTCGGCTTGCCGCCCAGCTGGAAGCGCTGGCGAAGCAGATGAAGCGTGCCCGCATGAGCAAGCGCGAAGCGCTGGTGAAGATGTCGCGCCTGCAACGCGAGGCGGAGGAGCAGCAGCGCAGGCTGGCGCAGGCAAACTCAGGCAAGCCGATTCAGCGCGCCGCGAACGAGTTTCTGAGCGCTCGCACAGTGCAACAGCAAATCCAGCAGGCGAAGCTGGAGCGGGAGCTGGGCGTCACTCTGAAAACCGCCTCCCTGAACACAAAGGGCGGACAGAACACCCCCGCCTCCGTCCGAAGCGCCCAGCAAAACCGATTGCAATCGTCCACGCCATTTGCCAGCGAGATGGCGCTTCAGATGGCTCTCGCGCTATCCCAGCAGGATATGCAGAAGCTGGGCGAGCTGCTGAACCAGATTGCCCAACAGTGGAACCGTCTTTCTCCCGAAGAGCGCAAAAAGCTGGAAGAGCTGATGCGCCAGCTGGCGCAGGCTCTGCAGGGCACGCAGCTGGATGCCGCCGCCAGAGAGCTTCAGGAAGCGTTGAAGAACCTCAAGGTTGGCGACCTGCAGCAGGCGGTGAAATGGATTCAGAAGGCGGGCGGTACTTGACTGTCCGCGGGTGCGTGCGCGCTGGATGCGCGCCAGTGGGCGGAGATGGCAGCGTTGCTTGCCTCGCTGAAGGGGGAGCTGGGCGGGTTGCCTGTGGCAATGAACTCGTATGAAAAACGCTTCGGCGGCGGACCGGGAATGCCTGCTACCGGTCCCAAACTGGAGAAGCTGGAATACCGCGCCCAGCAGGACAAAGATACGGCGCGTTTGAACGTAAAAGGTGGCAAATTCACGCAGGTGCCCGGTGTTGCCAGTGGACCTGGCGAGACACCTGCCTTTGTCACGCGCGGCGCTCCCGAGGCGGTGAGCAGTGGAGTGCCCAGCTACGAAGTGTACATCCAGTACCGGCGGGCGGCGGAAAGCGCTCTCCAGCGCGAAACCGTGCCTCCCGAGTACCGCCAGCCGGTGAGGAGATATTTCGATTCCATCAAACCCTGACAGGTTTGGGAGAAAGGAGGAGGTTTTGATGAAGTGGCTTGCATCGCTGTTGCTGGCGCTGGCACTTGGTGTCTCCGTAGTTTGCGCCGAGGTGCTGTGGGATCAGCCCTGGGATGGTGTCAGTCGGGGCAGCCCCGCTCAGGATTTCACCGACACCGCAAACCGCATCTATTCGGTCTGGTTGTTTGACGATTTCACCGTGCCTGAACCCGGCTGGTGGATTGACCGCGTGACGGTTTATGGCAGCGAGCAGGGCAACCCCACCTACAACCTAGGCGTATATCTGTCCATCTCGCCTGCGCCGCATGTGGATGTGATAGACGTGGTGGCGATGGGCACAGAGGTGGTGCTGGAGCCGGGAGAGTGGCCCCTGCGCAGGCGAGCGAACCTGGTGTTTGAACTGAACGGCTTCTACCTGCCGCCAGGCACCTACTACCTGAGCGCATGGGTTCGGCGTCCCTTTGACCTCAACAACGACGGCACGGGCAACGACGGCGGGCAGTGGTTCTGGCTGCGCACCAGTCCCACACTGGGCGAGCCGTTCTATCTGCACAACCCGGGTGGCGGCTGGGGCTTTGGCGGTAACCCCGTGGGCGGAGGTTGGCTCACCGAACAGGACCTCGCCTTCACCATTGAAGGCAGGGCAACCGTCACCGTGAGCGGTACGGTGGAACTGAGGGACTACGAGGGCGACAGGACAGGCATACCGGTGACCATTGAGATACGCAACCCGGGGAGCACCGACGCCCTGGAAACACACGTGGTCAGCCTTGACGAGGAGGGTAGATACTCGTTCCAGACGCTGCTGCGCGGCATCTACGACCTGTCCGCGAAGGCTTCTCACTGGCTGAGACAGACGCTGACGGACGTCTCCATCACGGGCGATACCATAGCGAACTTCACGCTGACCAACGGGGACATCGACGGCGATAACGAGGTGACGCTGTTTGACTTTGGGCAGCTGGTGTCTGCGTTCGGCACGATGCCCGGCGACAACGGATGGAACCCAGATGCCGACCTGGACGGAGATGTGGAGGTCACCCTGTTCGACTTCGGTATCCTGGTGCGCAACTTCGGCGCGATTGGGGATGAGTGAATCGGCATGAAAACAGCAACCGTACAGATAGAACTACCGTCGGACGTATCGGAGCAGGAAGCACGCCTGTTGCTCCTCATCAAGCTGTATGAGCTGGGGCGTTTGAGCATAGGTCAGGCGGCGCGTCTTGCGGGCTACTCCAAACGTGCTTTTCTGGAAGTGCTGGCACAGTATGGGGTACCTGTCGTCAGCTACGCTCCTGAGGAGCTGCGCGAGGAACTGAACTGAGGGCAGTACCTCTCCGCAGAAGTGGTTTTTCTTCTTAGTCTGCCCTTGCGATTGGAAATCGCAGGCAACACAGAACGAAACCTGCCTCCGCAGGTTAGCCTCCGCAGATGCACATCGCTATTGCCCAAATGGAGTGTTCGTATCAGGATGGCTATTGACAAACTGACATGCTACCGAGTAGGATGAGAGCATCCAGAGAGGCTTGGGCGCAAGAGCCTTGTCATTCAATTCTGGAGGGTTGCACCATGCGAGAATGGTGTATGGATGTGGTCTCCTTCTTTGGCGGTTCGTGGGGATGGATCGGCTGGGGCTTGTTCCTGCTGTGGTTTTTGGGACCCTATCTGGTGCCGTCCATCGTGTTCTGGCTGCTGACAGGTCTGTTGCTTGTGCTGTGGTGGATACTGGATGCGGTGGATCAGGAGATAGCCTAGTGGCAGATGGCGGTGGTGATTGCGTTGCTCGTGGCAGGTTTTCTGCCCATTCCCCGCGCAGGCTGGCTGACGATAGCGGCGTGGGTGGTGTACTGGATGCGCTTTCGGGAGTAGGTGAGATTCTTGTTAAGATCGCTGTTGGTTTTTTGCAGGCTTCTTCAGCGGTGTTCTGCCCGTCGGAGACCGCCGCCCGCGAGGTCGTCGGCAGCATTCAGTATACCCACGCCCAGCCCGCCGAGCGCTCGGGGCAGGGAAGCATAGCCTCTATCTCCAGCGCTATCTGAACAACCCCTGCGCTGGCTTCAGGGGCTTATAGAAAAGCGAAAATATATGGGGCATATAGGTCAGCCGAGCAGTCTGTCTAATGTGTCTCTCAAACTTTCTCGCCAGTCTTCAGGCAACTGCCGCTGCTTGAGATTTCCCTCGCCCAATATCCGCCTCAATTGTGGCGCCAACTCTACCGCTTGCAACTGCTCAATCAAAATCAAAGCAGCGTGAAACCTGTACTCATCCGTGCTTTCCAGCCAAAGTGTCAAAGCTTGCAGCACTGCATTTTTCAACGGCTGTGCAAGCCGTTCTATTTCAAACTTAATGCGTAGTAAAGCCTCTTCCCCGCTCTTGGCATAAGAGGGGTCGTGGCTGATCTCCTCAATCAGGCTTTCCAACCAGCTTAGCGCTTTCCCTACCAACTCGGGCTGTGCGCTGTTCATCGAATCCTCCGCAGGAAACGTGGTGCAATCCGAGATGTGTGTATAAGTATCTCGGTGCCGCCTCCTGGCATATTATACCATCGCCGTAACTACCTACCTACTCATTTCACCAAAGATGTGGTAA
>FMJZ01000692.1_pt1 | contig 28925 bp, 28 predicted proteins | sample 1987881 | NCBI WGS metagenome assembly FMJZ01 (sample SAMEA4378227, study PRJEB15110) | soil metagenome | biome: soil; feature: Field; material: Soil | place: India | collected 2015-03-11 | depth 0 m
CCTGCCATACCAGCAGGCGAGCCAGTGCATTGATAACCAGGGTAATGATGAACAGCAGTAGCCCCAGCTCCGTCAGCGAGGAAAGATACAGCGGCGAGGTCGCCTCGGTGAACTCGTTGGCGATAACGCTTGCCAGAGTATAGCCGGGCTGTAATAGCGAGGTGGTAATTTCCGGGCGGTTACCGATCACCATGGTTACCGCCATTGTCTCGCCGACGGCACGTCCGTAGCCCAGGATAATCGCACCCAGAATGCCCACCCGTGCATAGCGAAGCACCACCCGACGAATGGTTTCCCATTTGGTGGCACCGAGACCGTAAGAGGCTTCCCGTTGCGCCTGCGGTACCGCCAGGATGACCTCACGCGACACCGCAGTGATATACGGGATAATCATCACCGACAGGACAAGTATCGCCGCCATCATGCTGACGCCAAAAGCGGGTCCTGCGAACAGGGGAATGTGTCCGAATCGCTGGGATAGCGGCACCTGCACGTGTTCGCGAAGCCAGGGTACCATCACGAACACGCCCCACAAGCCATATACCACCGAGGGAATCGCAGCCAGCAGTTCTACCACGAACGACACCGGCTGCCTCAACCAGCGTGGGGCAACTTCGGCGATGAAGATAGCCGTGCCCAGGCTTAAGGGCACAGCGATAATCAGCGCAGCGACCGAAGTAACCAGCGTTCCCCAGATGAAGGGTAGCGCACCGAAGCGCTCGCGCACCGGGTCCCAATCGCGCGATATCCAAAAACGCCACCCAAAGGTGCGAATACTCAGCTCTGAGGAACGCCACAGCTCGTACGCGAAGAACAGCACCAGCAGTACCACCACCGAGGCACACGCCACCGCTGCCGCCCGGAACAGCCGGTCGGACCAGAAGGTCGCTGCCCGATTATGCGTGCGCACTTTTGGTGCTGTCGGGTCGCCTGTTGTCGTTTCGTTCATTCAGCCTACTGTACCTCAGCAAGCTTCTGGAGCGACATCTCCACCACTTCGCTGGCTAACGGAACGTAGTCCAGTTCAGAAGCCATCTTCTGCCCCTCCTTCAGCACCCACTCGAAGAACTTTTTAATCTCCGCCGCTTTTGTCTTGTCCTTCGGCTGGGTGTCCAGCAGCACGTACACGAAACCGGTAATCGGGTAGCTGTTTTCACCGGGCATGTTGACCGCACTGCTTCGGATATCCTGCTTCAGTCGCTCCACCGCTGCGGCAGTTGCCTCCATACCTGTTTCTTCGGAAGGCAGGACGAAATTACCTGATGCGTTTTGAATGGCCGCAAAGGGCAGGTTGTTGTGCCTCGCGTAGCTCAGTTCCACGTAGCCGATGGCGCCCGGCAACTGCTTCACCTGACCGGTGACCCCTTCGTTGCCCTTGCCGCCAACGCCCGTGGGCCAGCTCACCGATTTGCCACGGCCTATCTTCTGCTCCCATTCGGAACTGACGGTAGAAAGGTAGTCGGTGAAGATGTAGGTGGTGCCGCTGCCGTCCGAGCGGTGCACCACGACGATGTCCATGTCCGGAAGTTTAACGTCCGGGTTCAGCTGCGCGATACGGACGTCGTTCCACTTCTTTATCTTGCCCAGGAAGATGTCTGCCAGCACGGATGGGGTGAGTTTGAGGTTGGTGGTGATGCCAGGCAGGTTGTACACCACCGCTACAGTGCCTGCCACTACCGGTATCTGCACAAACGGACGGGTGAAGGTCTTCTCTTCCTCTAACGAAACCGCCACATCGGTAGCACCAAAATCGATCGTGCCTTCCTTGAACTGCTGAATGCCTCCACCGCTTCCAATGCTCTGGTAATTCACCTGCACTCCGCTGTTCTTTTCATACTCCGCCGACCAGCGCGACATGAGGGGGTACACAAATGTAGAACCCGCCCCCGTGATTTGCACCTTCGCCCCGGTCGCGCCCGTCGTATTCGGGCTCTTTTTCGGCGCACAGCCCGCGATAATTACCACACTGACTGCTATCACCGCCAAGAGCAGTCTTGAGTTCGGAAACATCCTTGCCTCCTCGCTACGATGTTCTCGAATGTTATCATATCGCGCTATTGTTAAGGGGATTTTAAGCCTCCATATTCCCAGGTGATGCCAGCGTGAAGATGAAAATCGGGGGCAATTCGCGCCGGCCAGCCGAACTGGTTTTGGGTGATGGATAGCTCGGCGCGCATTCCGGGACGTATATCACGCGAAACGCCCACCGTCAGCGAACGCCGGGCACCATCTGCATACGGCACGCCGACCACCACCGGGGTGCGATTATCGTCAATCTGCAGAACCAGCGAGGTGTGGGCGTCGGGCAGATATTCCACCGCTATCAGCCACTGCACCATGTCGCGTGCGGATGCGCCCAGATGGGTGGGTTTGCCCACCCACACCCTGCTCAGGTTTACATGCCAGATGAGGTTCTTACCGCTCTGGTAGCTGAACAGCACTCCCAATCCGGCATCTACTGCCCCACTTCCAAATTGCTGGGCGGGGTTGCCTGTGGGCAGTTTGAGTATAGCCCGTAGCGCCCAGAAGCTCCTGCCCGATTGCCCCAGGGACCGGCGCAGCTCCAGCACGGTGTCACCCGTCCCTGCCGCTGGTTTGCTCAGTGAAACAAGGTTGTGCCCGCCCTGCGTGATGCGTTCGTGAATCTGATAGTTCCGATAGCTTGCCCTGCCGCCGCCCTTGAATCCGAACCACCGGTGCCAGACGTTGATCAGCTCGTCCAAAAAGCCGCCGTTCCGCGCAAGCACCGGCAGATAGAGCGCCACATCCCACCCGTTGCCAAGACCGGTGGTGTATGCCATCGTCAGCCGCTGTACTTCGAAATCCTGCTCGAAGCGGTTGTCTCCCGCTCTGTCGAACAGCAGGTGGTTGATAACGTCCAAATGGAGGCTGATCCGGCTCTCGCCTCTGGGCAGAACCTGCGCTGACTCGGGGGTCGCCTGCAGGAAAAGGACATTCAACGGTTCCGCGTTGCGCACGGCGAAGGGGGCGCGCCAGCCGTCCGACTGACATTCTGCACACCATGCTGTTACGCAACCCAGCACGATACAGACAAGTGCACCCAGTGAGCGACTCATCTCGGCAGATAAGTTCGCCGAAGGTGGCGCGTTTCCTGCCATGTCTGTTGCCTTACCCTGTGCGAAGTGGTATACTGAGTGCAAAGGCACGCATGAGCGTTCTTTCACAGGGGAGGCATAAAGGCATGGCACTGGTACAGAGGAACCGAATTAAACTGACACTGGAAGGCGCAAAGCTGATTATTCAGGCGTGTGAGGCGAAGTCGCGCGAACTGGGACAGGATATGGATATTGCCGTTGTGGACGATGGAGGAAACCTCATCGCTTTCTGCCGCATGGACAATGCACGCATCACCAGCATCGACATCGCCATCAATAAGGCGTTCACCGCAGCCGGCACAAGGCGCGGCACCCACGAATACGCCACCATCGCGTCCCCACAGGGCGGTGCGGCGTTTGGCATCCATGTGAGCAACCAGGGGCGGTTCATGATATTCGGCGGCGGCTTGCCGATTGTCGTGGACGGTCAGGTGATTGGCGCGGTTGGGGTCAGCTCCGGCACGATCGAGCAGGACCGTATCGTGGCGCAGGCTGGCGTGGACGCCTTCCTCGAGGCGCTGGCGGAGGAGCAGGAGGCACAGAGCGCACAGTAATCCCTGTGTACGGGATAGCTTTGCCCTTCTCTTGATTTCCCGCAGCAGGCAGGGTATTCTGTTATTTAGCAAAAGTAAAGTGAGGGTGAGTATGCTCCTGCGGGACCGGTTCGGGCGGGTAATTGAATACCTGCGGATTTCAGTCACGGAACGGTGCAACATGTGCTGTGTGTACTGCGTCGCACCTGAGAACCGTGGCTACGAACCGCGCGAGCATCTGCTCACCTTTGAAGAGATTGCCGAGATTGTGCGTGTGCTGGCGCGACATGGACTGCGCCGGGTGCGCATCACCGGGGGCGAGCCTCTGGTGCGCCCGCATGTTCCCGAACTGGTGCGCCTGCTGGCGCAGATTCCGGGCATCACCGACATTTCTCTCAGCACAAACGGCATCCTGCTTCCCCGCTACGCCGATGCCCTCAAGCGCAACGGATTGAAACGGGTGAACATCTCTCTGGACACCCTTCAACCTCAGAAGTTCCACCGCGTTTCCCCTGCTGGGCAATGGGAAGAGGTGTGGGCAGGTATCCAGACAGCGCTCGCCGTCGGGCTGAAGCCGGTCAAAATCAACTGCGTGCTGATGAAGGGCATTAACGACGATGAGGTGGTGGACTTCGCGCGGCTGACGCTGGAATATCCTCTGCATGTGCGCTTCATTGAGCTGATGCCCATCGGCAACATCGGCTTCTATCGGCGGGGGCATCTGTTCCCCATCGGCGAGGCGAAGGCGCGCTGTGCCCAGCTGGGCGAACTCATCCCGGTGACCGAGGGCGAGGCGGTTGGCGGTGGTCCCGCGAGTGTGTTTCGTCTGCCCGGTGCACAGGGCACGCTTGGATTCATCGGCGCGTGTACTGCGAACTTCTGCCATCGCTGTAACCGGATGCGCCTCAGCTCCGATGGATTGCTTTACCCGTGTCTGGGACATGGAGTGCACGTGGACATGAAGCCTGCGCTGAAGCTGTCACCAGACCAGCGCGAACAGGCAATCATGGAAGGCATAGAGCAGGCTCTGCTCAGCAAACCCGAGGGGCATCAGTTTGTCACGCTGGCGCCGCACCCAACCTTCCGAACCATGCGGGTGATAGGAGGATAAGCAGATGGGCGAGGTACGCATGGTTGACGTCGGCGAGAAGGCGGAGACGCGGCGCGAGGCGGAAGCGGAGGCTATCCTGCGCGGTGACCCGCTGGTGCTGCGTGCGCTCTGGGAAGGCAAACTGCCGAAAGGACAGGCGATACCCGCCGCGCAGGTTGCTGGCACGTTTGCCGCCAAACGCACGCCCGAGCTTCTTCCCATGTGCCATCCCATCCGCCTGGATAGCGTGGAACTGAGCATGAGTCTGGAGGAGGGGCAAATCATCATTCGTGCTCGGGCGCGCACCCACGACCGCACCGGCGTGGAGATGGAAGCGCTGACCGCTGCCAGCGTCGCCGCGCTGTGTCTTTATGACTGGGCAAAGTCACAGGACCCAGGGATGGAGTTCTCCGTACGCCTGATTCGCAAGTCGGGGGGCAAGTCGGGCGTGTGGGAGAGGGAGACCGCTCCCCAGCCTTCCGAATCTCGCCTGCTGGAAGGTGTTCGCGCCGCCGTGCTGACCATCAGCGACCGCGCCAGCTCGGGCGTGTACACCGACGAGAGCGGCGCTCTGGTTCAACGCTGGCTGGAAGAGCAGGGAGCAGAGGTGGTCTCCTACACGCTTGTTCCCGACGACCGCGACGCAATCCGCAACGAGCTCATCCGTCTGAGTGACAGCCTTCAGCCAGAGCTTATCCTGACCACGGGCGGAACAGGTCCCTCCCCGCGCGACGTTACGCCTGAAGCCACCCGGTCGGCGATTGACCGCGAACTATCCAGTATTACCGACTGGTTGCGCCTGCAGACGGCAATCCATACGCCCTTTGCCTACCTGTCGCGGGCGACGGCAGGTGTGCGCGGGCGCACTCTAATCGTTAACCTTCCGGGCAGTCCTCGCGCTGTGCAGGAACACCTCGATGCCCTGCGCCCCCTGCTTCGCCATGCCATTCAGATGGTGCAGGGTGGCGACCATACGCCAAAGGGTTGTGGGGATGCATGAGGCGTACTACCTGCTGATAGGCTTTTTTGTGGTTGCGATGCTCTACGCTTCGGTAGGGCATGGCGGCGCCACAGGCTATCTGGCATTACTGACGCTGATGGCTTCCTCTGTTCCCCCGCAGGAGGCATCTACGACCGCGCTGATCCTGAACACCGTGGTTTCGGGGCTAGCGCTGGTGCAGTTCGCGCTGGCGGGGCACTTTCCGGCGCGGCTGGCGGGTTCGTTTCTGGTTGCCTCCATTCCGGCGGCGTTCATCGGTGGCCTGGTGAAGGTTCCCCTGTGGCTGTTCCATCTGTTGCTGACGGTTGGGCTGGCGATGGCAGCGTTACGACTGCTGTTGTTCCAGGGTGGGACCGCTTCGGCAGGTGCGGATGGTGTCAAATCGCCTGCTTTGCCGACCGCGCTGGGCGTGGGCGCAGGAGTGGGCTTGATTTCGGGCATTGTGGGCATTGGAGGCGGGGTGTTTCTCAGCCCTCTGCTTATTCTGCTGAAATGGGCGACGCCGCGCGATACCGCAGGGGTAGCAGCCTCTTTTGTGCTGTTGAACTCGCTGGCGGGACTGCTGGCGCGGGTGAGCACGGATAAACTGGTGGTCGGGTCGCTGTGGTTGCCGATGGCGGTGGCGATAGTGGGTGGGCTGGTAGGTTCCTACTTCGGCGCGAGACGCCTGGTACCGAGCGCCCTGAACCGGGTGCTGGCTGTGGTGCTGGCGATTGCATGTGGTAAGCTCATGCTAACGCTTCTCTGAGGGAGAAGAGCGGATGACGGCAAAAACGATGATAAGCGTGGAGGAAGCCCAGGCGAAGGTGCTGGAGGGGGTGAATCCGCTGGGGGTGGAAACGGCAGACCTGGCGGAGTGCGTGGGGCGCGTACTTGCCCAGAATCTGGTGGCACCGCATGACCTCCCGCCTTTCGACAACTCGGCGATGGACGGCTACGCCCTGCGTGCAGAGGATACCGTTTCCGCAACGCCCGACGCTCCGGTACACCTGCGAATCGTGGGCGAATCGGCGGCGGGAAGGGGTTATTCCGCCGGGCTTCAGCCGATGGAGGCAGTGGTCATCAACACGGGCGCACCGATGCCTGCAGGCGCAAACACGGTCCTGCCCGTCGAGCAGGCGCAGATCGAGGGGGACTATCTGCGAATCGATGCGCCGATAAAGCCCGGCATGCACGTTCGTCCTAAAGGGCAGGATATCGCCACAGGCACACCTCTGTTAGAGGCGGGCACGCGGCTGGGGTTACAGCATATCGGACTGCTTGCTGCGCTGGGGCTGTCTCCCCTGCAGGTGTATCGGCGCCCGCGCGTGGCTTTACTGGCTACGGGCAGTGAACTGCTTCCCTACAACGCGCCCCTTCGCCCCGATGCCATCCGTGACTCCAACAGTCTGATACTGCGGTTGTGGCTCGAATCGCGAGGCGTCGGGTGTATCTTTGCCGACACCGTTGCAGATGACCTGTCTTTGATAACCAGATGGCTGGAGCGGGCGCTTTGCGAGGCAGATGTGCTTATTCTAACAGGTGGTGTGTCCGTCGGCGAGCGAGACCTGGTCAAGCCCGCCCTGAAGGAGCTGGGTGTGGAGACCGTCTTCTGGCGGGTGAACATGAAGCCGGGTAAGCCCATCCTGTTCGCAAAGCACTATGGTCGCACGATATTCGGTCTGCCGGGCAACCCGCTGGCGGTGGTGGTGGGACTGCTGGTGTTTGTCCTGCCCTATCTGAACGCTCTGGAGGGTGAGACGCAACCTCTGCCGCGTTATGTGACCGCTCGCCTGGGGACGTCCGTCCACAAGAAGGAATCGCGCGCCGAATTCCAGACCGCACAGCTGTGTGTGATGCCGGACGGCATTCTGAGTGTCACTCCGACCACTGCGCAGGGTTCTTCTCTGCTGGGCAGTCTGGCGCAGGCGAACGCCTTTATCTACCTGCCGCCGGGCGAGAACACTTATGCCGAGGGTACGCTCGTCAAAGCACTGCCTATCGCCCCGATGGAGGGATGCGTATGACCGTTTCGGTTCTGGCTTTTGCTCATCTGAAAACGGTACTGGGTGCGGAAACCGTGTCCGTCAGCCTGACCGATGGCGCCACCGTGCGCGACTTGATTTGCCACCTGCAGGAAACCTGTCCTGAGCTGATACAGTGGATGAAGTCCACGCGCGTGGCGGTGAACTGTGAGTACGTGGAGCCAGACGCCGTCCTGCATGACGGTGATGAAGTTGCGCTGATACCCCCTGTGAGTGGAGGCTGAGCCATGCGCTATTTGACCCGTGAACCGCTGTCTCCAGAGGAATGGCATCGTGAAGCGATGAGTGAGCATTCGGGCGCATCGGTGGAGTTTCTGGGGGTGGTGCGTCGGCTGGAAAACGGCGTGCCCATCCAGTATCTGGAGTATGAGGCGTACGAGCCGATGGCAGAGCAGATGCTGGAACAGTACATTCAGCAGGCACGTGAGCAGTTTGGGCTGAGCAGGGTGTATTTTCGCCATCGGCTCGGCAGGGTGGGCGTGGGCGAGATTGCAGTGATTATCGGCGTGCACGCCCCGCACCGGGCAGAGGCTTTCGCGGGATGCCAGTTCCTGCTGGAGTCGCTCAAACGCGACGTGCCCATCTGGAAGGCGAAGGCGGGTTAGAATAGCTCAGGGACGTGCCATCCGCTGGCGAAAGTACTCAATGGTGCGCCTCAGTCCCTCTTCCAGGCTGACCTGCGGCTCCCAGCCCAGCAGTTGGCGTGCCCGGGTGATGTCCGGCTTGCGTCGGCGCGGCTCATCGGGCGAAAAGAGGGGGCGGAATACTATCTCGCTCCTGCTGTTGGCAATCTCCCGGATCAAGGTAGCGACCTCCAGCACCGTACGCTCGTCGGGGTTGCCGATGTTGACCGGTTCATGATAGTCGGGCAGTTGCGATAGCCTCCAGATGCCCTCTATCAGGTCAGAGACGTAGCAGAAGCTGCGCGTCTGCTGTCCATCGCCGTACACGGTTATCGGTTCGCCGCGCAGTGCCTGCCCGATGAAGTTGGGGATCATCCTGCCGTCATCCGGGCGCATGCGCTCGCCGAAGGTATTGAAGATTCGCACGATGCGCGTGTCCAGTCCGTGATGACGGTGGTATGCCATGGTCATCGCCTCGGCGAAGCGTTTGCCTTCATCGTATGCGCCTCGCACGCCCACCGGGTTCACATTGCCCGTGTAGTCTTCTGTTTGGGGGTGTATCAGGGGGTCGCCGTATACCTCCGAGGTGGATGCCAGCACGTAGCGCGCGCCCTTTGCCTTCGCCAGCCCCAGCGTTTTGTGCGTGCCCAGTGCATTGACCTTCAGTATCTGGATGGGCTTGGTGGCGAAGTCCACCGGGCTGGCAGGCGAGGCGAAATGGAAGACGATATCCACCGCGCCGTCGATATAGAGATATTCGGTCACATCCTGTTTGATGAAGCGGAAGCGTTCGTTACCGGCGAGATGCGCGATATTCTGCACACTGCCGGTGATCAGGTTATCCAGCACGATGACTTCATAGCCTTCCGCCAGCAGTCGGTCTACCAGATGCGACCCCAGAAACCCCGCTCCTCCTGTCACCACCGCACGAGGCAAGGCTGTACTCTCCTACTCGCTTTTGTCTGCGCCTATAATCATCACATCTTTCTCCCTCCAGCTGGGCGTTACCTTCAGGGAGTGCACCCTGCCGTTGCGCCAGACGGCTTCCACCACCGTTTTGCCCGGGGCGTGCAGGCGGAAGGAGACGTCCCACTCTTTGTGCCAGGCGGGGAAGAGCAGTATCTTCTCACCATCGGTCTGCATCAGCATCGCCTGCAGGGCAATCATTCCCCCGCAACCGTGGTCCTGGTCGGGTATCCAGTCGTAATTGGGTCCCCAGAAGGCGGGGAACCGACTGCCCGCGTGTTTGGTGGCGAACCGCTGAGCAACCATCGTCTTCGCCTCATCTGCCAGCCCCAGCAGAGCCGCCCAGATGGGGTCCTGCCGCCAGCCTTCGTTGCCTTTGTATGGTCGTCGGGCGTAGGTATTGCGCGCCACCTGCAGGTCGGGCTTGCCCACTCCATACAGCCGATAGGGGAACACGGCGTACAGTTCGGGGTCTTCGGAGTTAATCGGCGGGGCGAGGATTTCCTGAGCGGGCAGAAGGAAAGTCTGTCCCCCTTCCGTCTTCATGGGCAGGGGAGGAAGCTGTTCCAGCAGTCGCCGCCACAGGTTGCGCCGGTGTAAATCCTGCCTGCTGAGAGGCACTCGAAGCAGCTCCTGCAGAACCCAGCGCAAACCGGCAATATCCGGCAGAGGGTTCACCGTCTCAGGATAGGTCTCTAGAGACTGCGAGGGCTTCAGCAGAAGTTTCCCGTCGCCGTCGCGCCCGAAATGGCGGTCGTAAAAGGTGATGAATGCGTCCGCAAAGGGCAAAAGTGTCTCGCTCAGGAACCGCCTGTCACCTGTGTGGAAGAAGTGTTCCAGCGCCATCGCCAGCAGTTCCAGGTTGCACGAGTAGTAGTAGCGGATATACGGGTTATCAATATACGAAACAGGCTTACCCTGCCGGTCCCACCCGTAGTTCGAGTTCGCGTATGTGCCCCAGGAGGTGATGGTTTCAGGGAAGTATGCCCCTTCATGCCCGAAATAGATTTGCGTACGCGCCTTCGCCAGTGGCAGAGCCTTCAGATACATCTCAAACAGCGGGCGCATCATGTCATAATCGCCTGTGGGGAGCATTGTCCAGTAGGGCAGGCGTGTGTTCTGGAACCAGTACTCCCCGCCCCAGCGGCGATAGTCGGCGTCGAAGCGCTCATCGGGTTCGCGCGAATCCACCGTGAAGATGGAGCCGTTGAACTTAATCGGGTAGGCTCCTCGCCCGGCACAGGCGTTGATGAAACGCTGGAGCGCATAACCCTGGGTAACCACCTCCGCTTCCGGGCTACCGCTGACCACAATCCAGCTGCGTCGCCAGAAGTTAAGCCACCATCGCTGGTGGGCGGCGCGTGCCTGCGTGCGTCCTACCGCTTCCACCCGCTTCGCCTGCGCCCGGATACGGCTTACCCACTCCTCTGCCGTGTCGGTCTGAGCAGTCAACACATGCACCGCGACCGAAAACTGTTTTGCGGGTGAGACGCTGGCGAGGGTATATTTGTCCGTACGAGCCAGCCCTCTGCCGCGGATCATCCCTCCGAAGGTGCGATGCAGTAGCGGGTCGGGCAGTTTGCCAATAAGGCTTTGCAGCCCCTGGTGGCGCAGGGTGAGCTCATAAATAGAGGTCGGATTGCGGTGATACCAGATGATACAGTCTGTCTGCCCTTCCAGCACGGTATCGGCATGTTCCACTACGGGATGGAGCGAACCCATCATGCCGTACGCGCTGAACAGCTCTCTGCCCTCCAGTGTGCGGTCGCTCTGCCTCCAGACCTCCAGCTGCACCCGCACCTGCACAGGCTGGGGGCTATCCACATCCACCCATACTACCGGGCGGTTGGCGTCCACCCACACCCGCAGATTTGTCGGGCTTGAGCGGCTACCCGCCTGTACGATGATTTCGCCACCCGTCAGGCGCAGTTCCTGGCGGAAGAAGTCGCCCCCGCTCAGAAGAGATGGCTCTAACGACACTCGTACCCTGCCCAGTTTCAGCAGGCGGTTGTTTTCGCTCCAGGCGTCGGTTTTACTCAGGTAGAACACGAGGTCGCCGTTCGGCTCCACCCACACGTTCACCCCGATATCGCCGTTGCCGAGAGGCATGGAGCCGGAACTGTCTTTCGATGGTGTATCCCACACCACATGACAGCGTTGCAGATAGGATAATGCCTCTTCGCTTTGATCGGGCATGTTGCCTCCCTGTGTCAGAAGATTAGGTAGCAGTACTAACAGTGCGGGAATAAGTATACCAGATTTGAGGAAAGGCATGGCGGCTCCACCTCTAAAAGAGCTACCGGGCGAGCAAGTCGCCCGCCCGGCGCAGTGGTCGGTACTATACACTACTGACCGCCTGTGGTCATGTTGCCCCAGGTCAGTTCGGTCCAGCGGTAGAACTTGGCGTGACCGTCCACAAAGCTCACGTTCTCACCACCGGCGTGGCGCGGTAGCCTGTCCAGTTCTCCCTTGCCGTACTGCTGGATCCAGGAATCGGCAGTGCGACAGCACTCCCAGATTTTACAGCATCCCTCTGTCGCGAACGCCGTGCGTGAGGCTATCCAGTTGTAGTTGCTTGAATCAGGTCTCTGCCACACCCAGATGTCTACCAGCTGGGCACTGCTATCAAAGAACATCGCCCAGTTGGCGGGTGTGGAGACGCCGCCCAGCTTGTTGGTTGGGTAGCTTCCGGTCAGTGTCTCGTTAAGACCGTACGAGACGTATTTGGGGTTGCATGCATCCCAGAAGTTGCACGGTTGCCCGGTGCTCGGGTTGATGGGCGCGAAGCGGTCGTTGCGCCCGCCGTCATCACTGCAGCTCGCCCAGGCGTCGTTCCACTGCAGGGGGTCATCCTGGCACTGGTACACGCCGTCGTTCTTGACGTAGGGGTAGATTGCCATCGTCCAGAACGCAGCCGAGTCGCGGGGCAAACCGTTGTTGCCACCGTCGCAGAAGAAACTCCAGTTCCACCCGGGAAACCTCTCATCGTAATCCTGCAGGTACTGCAACATCCCCATCGTCAGCTGCTTCATGTTGGACAGACAGGCGGTCTTGCGAGCAGAGGCTCTCGCCTGCGCGAACACCGGGAACAGGATGGCTGCCAGTATCGCGATAATCGCGATGACAACAAGCAGCTCAATCAGCGTAAAGCCATGTCGTTTCATCAGGAAACCCTCCTTAATAGATTTTTGTGTTGTGAAAGCGCCCCCTATCTTGGTGCGGGGGGAGCTGGTGCAGGAGCACCCTGTCTGGGAGCCCCGCCGGGTCCGGGTGCCTTGCCTCCGCCGAACATCTGCTCCAGTTGTTTGCGCTGTTCCTCGGTCAAGCCCCGTGATCGCCCGGGTCCCCCCGTGTATCGCCAGATAGCAGCAGCCGCTATCACCACCGCCACGATGATGATAACCCAAGCCACCACCGGCGACACCTGCTTCTGTTTCCAGCTGGACACCGAAGTATTACCCCCTTTCCGTCCTTTTCAGGGTAGTATCACTCTGTCTCTACGTTAACACATCTATCATGAATATGTCAATACCTGTTTCGCCCGTAAACCAAACACATTTTCGCTATCGAATTCGCCAACCCTTCATTCAGATGCTCTACCCGACATCGCCACTGCCAGTTGCCCTCCTCGCGACCGGGCTGGTTCATGCGTGCCTCACTACCCAATCCCAGCCAATCCTGCAGAGGCACGATGGCTAATCGCGCCACCGATGCGTAAGCCAGCCGAATCATCTCCCAGTGAACGCTGATGTCCTCGCGCCCGATGTAGTCGTAGACGCGCCGCTTCTCCTCCTCGCTCAATCCCCCAAACCAGCCGACCAGCGTGTCGTTGTCGTGGGTGCCGGTGTACACCACGGTGTCCGGCTCGTAGTTGTAGGGCAGATAGAGGTTGTTCGGGTCGCCGTCAAAGGCGAATTGCAGAACCCGCATACCCGGAAAGCCCAGTCCTTTGCGCAGGCGTGTGACGTCGGGCGTGATGGTGCCCAGGTCCTCTGCCACGATGGGCAGTTCGCCAAGTTCCCTTTGCAGAGTGCGGAACAGCTCCCTGCCCGACACTTTCACCCACTTGCCCTTCACTGCCGTCGGCTCGGAGGCGGGGACCTGCCAGTATGCAGAGAAGCCACGAAAATGGTCGACGCGCACGATGTCCATCATCTGCAGAGTCCACCGAAAACGCTCTATCCACCACCGGTAACCCTGCTCCTTCATCACCTCCCACCGATACACGGGATTTCCCCATCGCTGACCGGTGGGGCTGAAGTAGTCTGGCGGGACGCCGGCAACGAAGGTCGGATTGCCGTCCTCATCCAGATAGAACATCTCCGGTTTCGCCCACACATCCGTGCTATCGTGCGCCACGAAGATGGGCATATCGCCCATAATCAACACACCCTGCGCGTTGGCGTAGCGTTTGAGGTCGGACCACTGCCTGGCAAAGCAGTACTGCACAAAGCGATGAAACTGCACCTCGTCCGCCAGCTCCCTTCGGGCGCGGTTCAGGGCATCAGGATTGCGGTGGGCAAGGTCTCTATCCCATTCGGTCCACGCTCTGCCCCCGTATGCCTCCTTCAGCGCCATGAACAGCGCGAAGTCTTCCAGCCAGAAGGTATGTTGTTCTCGGAAGTGTTCCAGCCCTCGTTTCGCCTCTTCGTCGCCCTGCGACTTCCACCGCTCGTAGGCGAGGCGCAGGACGCCCATCTTCGCAGGGATAACCGCGCCGTAATCTACCCTGTCTTCGGGAAGGAATGGGTAATCAACAAAATCGTCCCACGTCAGCAAGCCTTCGTCCTGCAGTCGCTGAAGACTGATGAGCAGGGGATTGCCCGCAAAGGCGGAGAAGGCGGAATAGGGCGAGTCTGCAAAGCCAGTCGGTCCCAGCGGCAGCACCTGCCAGACCTTCTGTCCTGCCCGCACCAGCCAGTCCACGAAGCGGTATGCTTCCCCGCCCAGTTCCCCGATGCCAAATGCGCCAGGCAGAGAGGTGGGGTGTAACAGCACCCCCGCCATCCGTGCGTCTTTCCACTTCATGTAAGGTTACTTCCCCTGCGCTCCAGAGATTCCTGCCCCGTGTGCTATAATAGAGGCGAGGTGGCGGTTCTCATGAGCAAACCGGAGTGGCGGCCATATATCCAAACGCTGCGCCAGCGTCGCCGCAAAGCCCAACAGCAGAGAGAGGCGCGTTATCAGCGTGCGTGGCAACTCGCCCGTGAGGCAGCGGAACTACTGCGCCGCGAGTACGGGGCGACGCGCGTTGTCGTATTCGGTTCTCTGCTCCGCCCCAGCATGTTCGACGACCGCTCCGATGTGGACATTGCCGCCTGGGGTATCCAGCCACAGGATACACTGCGGGCGATGAGCGCGGTGGCTTATCTGGACGACCAGATTGAGGTTAACCTGGTGGATGTCAACACGTGCCAGCCGGGCATTCTGCACGCAATTGAACGTGAGGGAGTGGATGTATGAGCTACGATGACTACCGCGTGCTCGCTGCCCGCATTCGCGCCGAACTGCAGGATGTCGCACGAGTGGTCGACAGGGCAGAGCGTGCGCGCCTGCTGATGGAACAGCACCCCGACGAGGATGTGTACCTGGACGCTGCAGCGCACAACCTGCATGACTTTTACACCGCGCTGGAGCGAGCCTTTCTGCAGATTGCCAGAGTTGTTGACCAGTCGACGCCCGACGGGGAACGATGGCACCGCGACCTGCTGGAGCAGATGGGCATCTCCGTGCCTGGGGTGCGCCCACCCGTGCTGGACAGCAGTACCGTGCTGGAACTGGACGAATATTTGCGCTTTCGTCATGTGGTGCGCAATGTCTATTCGTTCCGTTTGAACCCACAGCGAGTGACCCAGCTGGTTGAGGGGATACGCCCCTTGTTCGAGAAGGTCAGCACGCAGCTCCACCAGTTCGCCCAGATGCTGGAGCAGTGGAGTACGGAGGCGCAGGGTGAATGACTTTTGCACGCCCAACTGGGTGAAGCACGCCGTCTTCTATCAGATTTTTCCTGACCGTTTCGCCAACGGCGCCCCCTCCAACGACCCCGCCAATGTTCAGCCCTGGGGAACTCCGCCTACTCCACATAACTTCATGGGCGGCGACCTGGAGGGCATTCGCCAGAATCTGTCTTACCTTCGGGAACTGGGAATTACCGCCATCTACCTGAACCCTATCTTTCAATCTCCATCCAACCATCGCTATAACACCTACGACTACTTCCGCATCGACCCGAAGTTGGGCACGATGGAGGACTTCGTTAATCTGCGCAACAACCTGCACGCTTACGGGATACGCTTCATTCTGGACGGGGTGTTCAATCACTGTGGGCGAGGGTTTTATCCCTTCCATGACGTTGTGGAGAACGGTTCGCACTCGCCGTACGTCGGATGGTTTCATATCCGCAAGTTTCCCATCCACCCCTACGATGGGCGCAGGCGTCCAAACTATGCCTGCTGGTGGGGCATTCGTTCCCTGCCCAAGCTCAACACCGACAACCCACAGGTGCGGCAGTTTCTGCTGAGCGTGGCACGCTACTGGATAGAGCAGGGCGCGGATGGTTGGCGGCTGGACGTGCCCAATGAAATCGACGATGATACCTTCTGGCAGGCGTTTCGGCAGACGGTCAAGAGCGCCAACCCCGAGGCGTACATTGTGGGCGAAATCTGGAAGGACGCGAGGCGGTGGCTAAAAGGCGACCAGTTTGACGGCGTGATGAACTACCCTCTGCGCGACCTGCTGATGGACTTCGTAGCGAAGGGTTCTGCCGATGCCCCCGCCTTTGCAACAGGACTGATGCGCCTCCTGCGCCGCTATCCGCGCGAGGCGGTTTACGCGCAGATCAACCTGCTGGGGAGCCACGATACCCCACGCTGGCTGACCGTGTGCGAGGGCGATGTGCGCCGAGCGATGCTGGGATATACCCTGTTGTTCACCCTGCCGGGCGCACCGTGCATCTACTACGGCGACGAGATTGGCATGACGGGCGAAGCCGACCCTCATTGCCGGGCATGTTTCGAGTGGGATAGGCGACGCTGGAACCGCCGTCTGTACCGGCATGTACGCGCCATGATTGCCCTGCGCCATTCCAGCCCTGCCTGGCGGACGGGCGAGACCGATGTGCTGTACGCGGAAGGAGATGTGCTGGCATACGCCCGCTGGCAGGGCGAAGAGGTGTGGATGGTGACCGTCAACGGCGGCGCAAAGGGGTGGCAGGGAGAGATTCCGCTTCGCAAACGCGCCGTGCCCCGCGTCAGCAGGCTGGAGGAGGTCGGGACGGGAGCCATCTGTGCCGTGAGTGGTGGGCGAACAGAGAGGATTAGCCTTCCAGCCCGTTCCGCCCGGATATGGAAGGGCGTTCTGGCTTCAGACGGTAAGGGGTAGCAGGCTACCTTCTATGCTGTCAGGAGCCACCAGCACACGCCCTACGTAACGCGCATGTGCACCTGTCTGCACGATGACGGCGTTACCTTCGCGCAGGGGTTCCTCCAGCAGGGTGTGGCTGTGCCCCCCGATAATCAGGTCTATTCGGTCGGTTGCCTGCGCCAGCTCCATGTCCCGTTTCAGCCCGATATGCGTGAGGGCTATTAGAAGGTCAACCTGTGGGCGCAGTTCCTCCGCCAGCTCGCATCCGCGCTGAACGGGGTCGTCAAAGACGTACGCGCTGACGTGTCGACTCAGCATCCGCTCGGTAATCATGGGCACGGTCAAGCCGATTATGCCCACACGCCGTTCACCGACCTCCAGAAGCAGATAGGGCTGGACGGGCAGGCGTGCTCCGTTACGCGGGCGTACGTTGGCGCAGAGCACCGGAAAGCGTGCCCGGTTCAGCTTCGTATGGAAGCCCACCTCGGTCAGGTGAAACTCGCGGTTGCCGACGGTCATCGCGGTATAGCCGATGTCGGACATGAGGTCCAGGATAGGCTCGCCGGCGGGGTTGAAGGTAACGTTTCCTGCTCCGACCGCATCGCCGGCGTCCAGCAGGAGGCACGGGTATCGAGCGCGTTCTTCCTCTACAATCTGGCGCAGGCGCTCCGCCCTCTCCTCGCGCAGGCGGTTGTGCATATCGTTGGTGTGCAGGATGACCAGCCCGCTCACGCCTCGCTGCCAGCCTCCCGCCTGCCCCGCAGGTATGCCTCTATCGCCTGCTCCCATGCCCCCTGCGCCTTCAAAATCCACTCGCACACCTCGCGCACTGCGCCGTTGCCTCCGGGAGCGCGGGTGATGAAATCTGCCTGTGCTTTCAGCTCCGGCGCGGCGTTCGCCACCGCCACGCGCACGCCAACCGCCTCGAACGCGGGCAGGTCGTTCAGGTCATCGCCGACGTAGAGCAGTTCCTCCTTCTTCATCTGCCACTGCTGGCGCAGGCGTTCTATCTGTGCCTTCTTGTCGCGCACTCCCTGGTAGCACTCCAGAATCTTCAGCTCCGCCGCCCTGCGGGTGAGCGCCTCGGACGCCCGCCCGGAAAGAATAGCCACTCGAACGCCGGCGTGCCTGAGCAGTTCGATGCCGAGTCCGTCGGCGACGTGGAACCGCTTGATTTCGCGCCCGGTGGGGTCGTAATAGATTCCGCCGTCGGTCAGCACGCCGTCCACATCCAGCAGAACGGCTTTGACCGCTTTCAGCCTTTCATCGCTCATCTGATGTTCCAGCATACCTACACAATCCCCGTGCGCAGAAGGTCTTTCAGCATCAGCATTCCAACAGGTTTGCCCTCCTCGTCCAGCACGGGCATCTCGCCGATTTTCTGGGGCAGGCTTTCAAAGAGGTGCAGGGCTTCAACCGCCAGCGGGTTGCCCCGAACCACATGCGGCGTGCGCGTCATCAATGCTTCGGCAGGGCGGTCGAGGTTCGCAACGTCGCGCAGGAGGTGGCGTCGGATGTCGCCGTCGGTGATGATGCCCACCAGCACGCCCCTGTCATCCACGATGCACGCCGCGCCCGCGTTCGCCCGCGTTATCGCAAACAGCACGTCGCGAAGCGGCTGCCCCTGATGCACTATCGCCACGCTGTCGCCGGTGCGCATCACGTCGTGTACGCGCAGGAGCAATCGTCTGCCAAGTGTGCCTGCTGGGTGGAACACTGCGAAGTCTTCGGGGGTGAAACGTCGCTCCTGCATCACCGTGATGGCAAGTGCGTCGCCCATGGCTAACATGGCGGTCGTGCTGGCGGTGGGGGCAAGGTTATAGGGACAGGCTTCGCGCTCCACCGACACGTCCAGCACCACATCCGCCGCCTGCGCCAGAGTGGACTCCACGCGCCCCACCATCGCAATCAGCCGAACGCCAATCCGCTTGAGCGCGGGCAGAATCGCCAGCAGTTCATCCGTCTCGCCGCTGGTGGAAAGCGCAAGCACCACGTCCTCGGCGGTGACCATGCCCAGGTCGCCGTGAACACCTTCTGCGGGGTGCAGGAAAAAGGCAGGTGTGCCTGTGCTGGCGAAGGTGGCGGAGACCTTGCGGGCGATAGCCCCCGATTTGCCCATGCCGGTTGTCACCACTCTGCCCTTGCAGGACAGAATCACCTGCACCGCCTTCTCGAAACGCTCGTCCAGGCGGTCTACCAGTCGCAGGATACTCTGCGCCTCAATGTGAAGTACTTCTCGGGCTACCTCTATCATCTTAAGGTTATTATATCAGGAGGACGAGAACCATGCCACCACCAGACCGCTGGCGGCTGGGGCGATGGTCAGCGCTGTTGATACTCGCGCTCGCACCTCCAGCGTGGGCGAACATGGGCACGCCGCTGGTGTGGGCTGGGTTCCTGCAGGCGACGGTCGGCAACTTCCTCATCGGCGCGGTGGAGTCGCTCACGTTGCGAATCGCCTTTCGCCTGCCCTACTCGCGCGGACTGGTGTTGATGACGTTCGCGAACTATGCGACAATGGTGCTCGGCTGGCTGTTGCTAAAGGTAAGTGGGTATTCTCTGCAATCCTTAGTGCGTCCCGAACAGCTACTCAGGCTCCTTCCTGCCCTTCTGTACGCTGCTGTGGCAGTGCTGTTCGTGTTGACAGTGCTGGCAGAGGCTCCGTTTGTGTATCGGTTCTTCTCTCCTGATGCCCGCCACTGGCGCAAAGCGTTCAACGGCTCCCTGCTGGCGCAGACCGTCTCCTCGCTACTGCTCGCGCCGCTATACCTGAGTGCGAGCAACTACAGTCTCATCACGCAGGCGAACATTCAGCCTGACCTGCGCTTTGTGCACGCGCCGCCGGCGATGGTGTAGCTCGGATGGCGATATCTGGCGCATCCGTACGGACGGCACCGGGCGAACAAAACTGCTCGACGCCAATCTCCGAGGATGGGTCAACCTGTTTCTCAAAAGGTCACCTGACGGGAAGACGTGGCAGCTATGGATGGAGAAGGGCAGGCAAAAGCGGAAACTGCTGGACAACATTGTAGCGCCCCCGCTACCGGGCGACGAGAAGCAGGACATCATTGCGCCGCGCGATTTTGGATGGGCTGTAGACTGGCGTCCTCCCGAATCTCGCGAGTGCAAAGTGGCGGCTGATTTCTGGGCTGCGTGGGGCTTGCATCCCGGCAGGTTAACCAGCGCTGATGGCGAACTGTGCAGGTGAGGTGATACACATGAGTATGCAAAACGTGGTGCAACAACTGCTGTCTTCGCGGGTGGTAGGCATTCTGCGCCTGCCCGACCCCGAACATGCCCTGCGCGCGCTGGAGGTCGCCATTGAACACGGTCTCCATGCAGTCGAGGTGACCATGACCACGCCCAACGCCCTGCAGATTCTGCAGGAGGCGTGCAAACGCTGGGGAGACAGGGCGCTGGTGGGCGCGGGCACGGTGCTGACCGCCGAGGACGCGGAAGGGGCAATCCGGGCGGGTGCGCAGTTCGTGGTGTCGCCGGTGCTGGACGAGGGCATGGTGACAGCCGCGCTGAAGCACGACGTACCGCCCATTCCGGGCGTCTTCAGCCCCACGGAGGCGTATTGGGCATGGCGAATGGGCGCGCCTATTGTGAAGGTGTTCCCAGCAGTAACGCTCGGCACGCAGTTCTTCCGTGAGCTGAAAGCCCCTCTGCCTCAGATACCGCTGATGGCGGTGGGCGGGTTGAACGCACACAATGCCGCGGAGTATCTGCACGCGGGCGCGGACATGGTGGGCGTTGGCGGTGCGCTGTTCCCGAAGCAGGCAATCCAGGTGGGCGAGTTTGAAGGCGTAGCACAGACCGCCGAGGCGCTCGCCGCGCTGGCGCACCTGCACATCGAACACGCCTGATACACATCACCTCGTGAATAGGCTATAATAGAGCCGAGGTGATGCGGATGGCTATCACACAGACCGCGAAGGCGGTTCATTATCCCGATTCGGATGGGAAGCCGATGGCAGAGACCCCTTATCATCTGGAGGCGATGGTGTATCTCATCGCCGCCCTGCAGGCATACTTCGCCCACCGACAGGACGTCTACGTGGCGGGCAATCAATTCATGTACTGGGTAGAAGGCAATCCCAGACAGCGTGTCGCCCCCGACGTGTATGTGGCTTTCGGCGTGCCCAAAACGCCATTGCTTCCCACGTGGAAGGTGTGGGAGGTGGGCAAAGCTCCCGATGTGATTATCGAGGTGACCTCTCGTTCCACCGCTGCGGAGGATTTGGGCAGGAAGTATGAGTTATACCAGCGTTTAGGGGTGAAGGAGTATTTTCTGGTGGACGTGCTTCGAGAGTATCTGTCTGGTGCGGTGTTGCTGTATCGCCTGCAGGGTAGGGAGTATGTTCGGGTATTACCGGAGCGTGCGAATAGCGAGGAATGGCGGGTTCACAGCGAGCAGTTGGGTTTGGACGTGTGTGTTCGCTGGGAGGAAGACCGTTACCGGGTTCGTTTGTATGATCCGGTATCCGGTCGCTATTTGCCCACGCTGGAGGAGGAAGCTCGCCGTGCAGAGGAAGAGGCTCAGCGTGCGGAGGAGGAAGCCCGTGCTCGCGCTGAGGCAGAAGCACGCATTCGCCAGCTGGAAGAGGAACTGAGACGACTGAAGGGGAACGGTTCTTCCTAAAGGGAACAGGCAAAGGAGGGTTCGGATGACGTATCGGGGAGTAGTGGTGGCGCGAAACGGGGCGGTAGCCACATCACAGCCGCTGGCAACAGCCGTCGGATTGCATATCCTGCAGGAAGGCGGCAATTTTGTGGACGCCGCGCTGGGGATCAGCGCCACGTTGGCGGTGGTGGAACCGTACAACAGCCATCTTGGCGGAGACGCCTTTATCATCCTGTACGACGCCAGCACCCGGAAGGTACACGCGCTTAACGCCTCGGGTCCCGCGCCTCTTGCCGCTACGCCTGATCGTTTTCGTGACGGCATTCCCCTTCGCGGAATTGCGAGCGCGTCGGTGCCCGGGCTGGTCTCTGCCTGGGCGTTGCTCCACGAGCGATACGCTACCCGTGAACTCTCCGACCTTCTCCAGCCCGCCATTCGCTATGCCCAGCAGGGCTTTCCTGCAGGCTATCGCTACAGCCAGGTGTTTCATGCTCATGCCGACGTGCTGAAAGCGTTTCCCATCACCTGGCGCGAACTGCTTCCCGATGGCGAACTGCCCTATCCGGGCAAGATGGTCACCCAGCCGCAGCTGGGCTGGTCGCTGAGCCGCATCGCCACGGCGGGACCGTTGGACTTCTACCGCGGCGCCATCGCCGAGCGGATTGTGCGCCATTGCCAGCACCACGGCGGACTGTTCACCGAATCGGACCTCGCCCAGCCGCCCGCCGAGTGGCTGGAGCCGCTTTGCGTGCAGTACCGTGGATATACCCTGTATGCACAGCCGCCGGTGTCGCAGGGTCACATCCTCGCGCAGATGATGAACCTGCTGGAGGGGTACGACCTGCGTCAGATGGGCGCGCTCAGCGCGGACGTCATTCACCTGCAGGTGGAAGCCAAAAAACTCGCCTTCGCCGACCGGCAGGCATACCTGGGCGACCCGCGCTTTGTGCGTGTGCCGATGGACAGACTGCTCAGCAAAGAGTACGCTGAACGCCGCCGAGGACAGATAGACATCCACCACGCCGCCCAGGAGGTAACCGCCGGCGAGATAGAGCACGACACCACCTACTTCTGCGTGGTGGACCGCTACGGCAACGCCATCTCGTTCATTCAGAGCGTTTTCCACTCGTTCGGCTGTGCGGAGGTGGCGGAGGGCACCGGCATTCTGTTCAACAACCGCATGACGGGCTTCTCGCTGGACCCGAACAGCCCCAATGTACTCCAGCCGGGCAAGCGCACTGCCCATACCCTCAACGCCTGGCTGGTCACGCGCGACGGCGAACTGGCTTTCGTGGGCGGCACGCCGGGCGGCGATGTGCAGGTGCAGAGCAATACGCAAATCCTGTGCAACCTGATAGATTTCGGCATGAACCCGCAGGAGGCGGTAGAAGCCCCGCGCTGGCAGCATGACTCCGAAGGCTTGAAGATTGAGCGGCGTGTGCCCGTGGAGACCCTGCAGGAACTGGAACGCCGGGGGCATCGCGTGCTTCCCCTGCCCGACTGGGGGCAATCCGGGGCGGTACAGGTGATAGCCGTGCATCCCGAAAGCAGGGCACTGCTTGCCGGCTCCGACCCACGCTGTGACGGTCACGCCGCCGGCTGGTAGCAACCTCGTAACGTTACTGACAGTAATTTTGCCGTTTTTCGCCTCCAGAACCCCGATAACCCGCATTTTGCACAGCACGTTTGGCTCGCAACTTGCATTACAGTAGGGGCGGAACACTAATTCGTGAAGGAGGCGAATTCGATGACAGCAGGCTTGCTGAAAAAGCTGTGGCGTTTCGCTGTGCCCGGCGTTCTGCTTCTCATGACCGTGGGCGGTTCGCAGGCGCAGGTTGCCGACGACTTTACCCTCACCCATAATGGGTGGACGTACTACGAGGATATCCCCGGGCAAGATGGGGGTGACTTTATCGACCCTAACAACACCGACCACATGTACCAGAACTGGTGGTGGTTCCGCACCAACTTTGACAGCGCAGAAAAGCCTTTGGCTAGCCTCAGTTCTATGATGTCCGGCGGGGCAAACAACGTCAACCTCGTCTTCACCGAGGATGCAGGCAGTCTGCAGGACGCTCTGCTGTTCAACCTCACGTACACCCTGACCGGCATCAGCTCAACGCTGGCTAAGGTGGACATCGCATGGAGCGTGCGAAATATCTCTGGACAAGGCACCCTTACGGTCGACCTCTTCGCCTACTCGGATTTTGATCTGAACGATTCCGCAGGCGGGGAAAGCGGCGTTCTGGTTAACCCCCAGACTATCCGATATACCGAAGGCACGACCGCTGTGGACGTTACCGCCAGCAGCGGCTCGTTGGTGGGGTACGATGTGGACAACTATTCCAACCTGCTTGACCTGCTCAATGACGGCGCAGTGTACAACGTATCCAATTCCGGCCTGCCCTTTGGTCCGGGCGATATGACCAACGTCTTCCAGTGGCGGGCAACGCTGGGGCTGGGGCAGTCGTTGACTGGAACACTGACCAAGCTGGTCAACCTGGAGCACACCCCACCACCGCCGCCACCGCCTGTTATTCCCGAGCCGGGCACGTGGATGCTGATGCTCAGCGGTATCGTGCCGGTGGCGCTGAAGGTGCGGCGAAAGGCTTAACATCCTGCACTTCCCTATCCCTCCAAATCCCTCTCCGGGCGGAGAGGGATTTTCCTTTATGGTGTAATGCAGACGAGGTGATCCATCATGGCACCGCCTCAGCCCAAATCACAAACCGCCCACCACCCTGAATCGGACGGGAAACCGATGGCAGAGACCCCTTACCATCTGGAGGCGATGCTCTACCTCATCGCCGCCCTGCAGGCATATTTAGCGCACCGACAGGACGTCTACGTGGCGGGCAATCAATTCATGTGGAGGAAGAGCTGAGACGACTGAAGGGGAACGGCGCGGAATAGTTGATCTGTGGGGGAGCAGAGCGCACTCCCCCGGATGGTTCAGTTCAGCACGTAGAAGTCAAAATGGATAGGCTCCTGCGTGGTCAGGTGGCGCTGGATCTCCTTCACCTGCACCTTCAGCGGCTGACCTGAGCCATCGGCAATCTCCAGCACCGCCTTCTGCTTGCCGCCCTGCTCCACAATGCTGTGTATCACCTCACGCACCGGCACCAGCAACTGCTTCGGCTCTATGCCGTTGCCGTACAGGATGGCGGTTGCATATCCCTTGCGTCGCCACTCCTTGCGCTGTCCCTTTGTCAAGCCAGCGTGTTGCACCGCGGATATGGGCATACTGCATCACCTCCTTCGTCTCAAAGAGATGATAGCCACGCTATACCGCACGTCGCAGGCGCAGGGCGTTGGTCACCACAGATACCGAACTCAGGCTCATTGCCAGCGCTGCCAGCATCGGGCTGAGATAGCCCATCGCCGCGAGTGGGATACCCAGTACATTATACACAAAGGCGAAAAAGAGGTTCTGTCGGATCGTGCGCACGGTGGCACGAGACAGATCCAGCGCGGTGACGACGCCGTTCAGGTCGCTCTTCAGCAGGGCGATATCCGCGCTCTCTAACGCAATGTCCGTGCCCTCACCCATGGCGATGCCCACATCCGCCTGCGCCAGCGCGGGCGCGTCGTTAATGCCGTCTCCCACGAACGCCACGCGCCGCCCCTGCGCCTGCAGGCGGGCAACCTGCTGTGCCTTCTCCTCCGGCATCACCTCCGCCAGCACATGCGAGGGAGGAATGCCCACCTCCTGCGCAATGGCGTCGGCGACCGTGCGCTGGTCGCCCGTCACCATCCACACCTCCAGTCCCATCTCCTGCAGGCGCCTTACCGCCTGTCGGCTGGAGGGGTGCGGCTCGTCGCGAAGGGCGAACACGCCTGCCGGCTCGTCGTTCACCGCCACCAGCACCGTGGTATAGCCCTGTGCTTGCCAGTCCTGCACACGCCGGCGCATCTCTTCGGATAGCATCACGCCGTTCTCTTCCAGCAGGCGCGGCGCACCTGCGGTCACCCCGTAGCCCTCTATCTGCGCCAGCACGCCCCTGCCCGCTACGGTGCGAACCTGTTCAGGCAGGGGAACGGCTATCCCGTGTTCCTGCGCGAAGCGCACTATCGCCATGCCCAGCGGATGAGTGGTTCCAGCCTCTGCTCCCGCCGTCAGGCGCAACAGCTCTCCCTCCGGCATCCCGTTCAGCACCTGAAACTGCCCTACTGCCGGCTTGCCAAGAGTTAACGTGCCGGTCTTATCCAGCACGACGGTATCAATCTGCCTGGCTCGCTCCAGCGTTTCGGCGTCTTTCACCAGCACGCCCAGTTCGGCTCCTCTGCCCGTGCCCACCAGCACCGCGGTCGGTGTCGCCAGCCCCAGCGCACACGGACAGGCAATCACCAGCACGCCCACCGCGTGAATCATCGCCGTGGTGAACCCCGCCTTCAGCACCACCAGCCACACCACAAACGTGCCCAGCGCAATCAGAAGCACAATCGGCACGAACACCCCTGCCACCGTGTCTGCCAGACGCTGAACCGGCGCCTTGCCCGCCTGCGCCCGTTCTACCGCCCGCACAATCTGCGCCAGGTAGGTGTCACTGCCGACTCGCTGAGCGCGGATGGTCAGCACGCCGTCGGTGTTCAGCGTGCCTGCGGCAACGGTATCGCCGGGACGCTTTTCCACCGGCACGCTCTCGCCAGTCAACATGCTCTCGTCCACTGCCGCGGCGCCCTGCACCACCACGCCGTCCACCGGCACCTGCTCGCCGCTTCGCACCAGCAGGAGGTCGCCCACCTGCACCGCAGAGACGGGAACCTGCTCTTCCTGTCCGTCCCTCAGCCGGGTGGCGACCTGCGGTGCCAGACGCATCAGCCGTTCAATCGCCTGTCGCGCCCGCCCCTTCGCCCGCGCCTCCAGGTATTTGCCGAAGGTAATCAGGGTGATAATCACGCCCGCCGTCTCGTAGTACACCGCCCCACCGAGCCAGAAGGTCGCGGCGAGACTGTAAAAGTACGCCGCCGATGTGCCCAGCACGATGAGCGTCTCCATCGTTGCGGTGCGTGCCCGAAGCGCATGCCACGCCTTCACGTAGAACGGCGCGCCGATGACAAACTGCACAGGTGTGGTCAGCGCGAGCATCAGCCACTGCAGGGCGGGAGAGGGATGGTGAAACGCCATACTCAGCACGAACACGGGCAGGGTCAGCACCATGCTTGCCAGCAGGCGTCGGCGCGAGGCGCGAAGCTCCTGGGCACTGCGCTCGGATGGTAGCGAGGGGGAGGTTTCGTCGGCGAGGGGTTGTGCCCGATAGCCTGCGTTCTCCACCGCTTCCAGAAGCTGTTCCAGACGCGCCACGGTAGGGTCTACCTGCAGGGTCGCGCTCTCGGTAGCGAGGTTGACCACCGCCTCGTGCACGCCTGTTACTCGTTTGAGCGCACGCTCCACCCGCGCCACGCACGCCGCGCAGGTCATTCCCTCGATTTGCAGGTGTATCTCCTGAGTGTTGGGCACGCTGTTTGCTCCCTTTTACGAAAGGCTATAGAACCATCTTTGATTATACCCCTGCACGCCAGCAGGAATCCGCCCTCACGTCGCGAAACTTAAGTGCCGAGCTCAGCAGCAAAATGAGATCATTTGTTTCATTCATGGTGACAAAATTGATGATTTCTCGGTGATAGCAGAAAACGCAAGGAGGGTATACACAGCAGAATGCAAAGACATCCCGTTACTATCATCCTGCTCTTCCTGTTTCTTACCGTTCTGGCGGGCTGTGGCAAAAGGCAGGCAACGGCTCCACCGCCACAGAACGTGCTCCGCTATGCGCTTACCGCCGAGCCGACCACCTTCGATCCTGCCCTTGTGCGCGACGGTCCGACTATTGACCTGCTGTTTCAGGTTTTCGAGGGGCTGGTGCAGTGGGACGAAAACAATCGTCTGGTGCCCAACCTCGCCGAACGCTGGGAGGTCAGCCCCGACGGCAGGACGTATACCTTCTTCCTGAAGCGGGGCGTGAAGTTCCACAACGGGCGCGAAGTTACCGCGGACGACTTCAAATACTCCATTGAACGCGCCTGCGACCCTGCGCTGGCTTCGCCGGTGTCGCCCACCTACCTGAATGACATCGTGGGTGCGCTGGACAAGCTAAACCGCAAGGCGAACGAGGTGCGCGGGGTGCAGGTGGTGGACAAGTATACCCTGCGCATCACCATTGACCATCCCAAAGCCTATTTCCTCGCCAAGCTGACCTATCCAACCGCCTATGTGGTGTGTCGCGAGGCGATAGAGGCGGATGGCGATGAGGTGGGCGGGCGTAAACTGCGCATTAACGAGCGGTGTGCCATCGGCACGGGACCGTTCAAGGTTCAGCAGTTCCTGCCCGGCTCCAAGGTGGTGCTGTCTGCCAATAAGGAGTATCACGGCGGCGCGCCCAAACTGGACGGTATCGAGCGTCCCATCGTGCTGGACGCCAGCACACGACACGCCATGTACGAGCGCGGCGACCTGGACATTGTGGACGTGCAGAAGGGCGACCTCCTGCGCGACCAGCAGGACCCGGTGCTGAGCAAGCAACTGCGTACCTTTGACCGCGCGGCGGTGTTCTACCTGGGGTTGAACCAGAACGTGTTTCCGCCGTTTCGCGACCAGCGGGTGCGTCAGGCTCTGGCCTATGCCACAGACAAAGATTCCATTGTGAAGGTTGCGCTGATGGGCGTGCCGCAGAAGGCGAACGGCATCATCCCGCCAGGCGTGCTGGGGCATGACCCCAGCTTTGAAGGTATTCCTTACAATCCCGAAAAAGCGCGTCAGCTGCTGGCAGAGGCAGGTTATCCGGGCGGCAAGGGTTTCCCAACTCTCACTCTCACCTTCCGCGAGAAGACGCCCGACCTGCGTCGCGCCGCTGAGATGATTAAGGAGCAATACCGCAAGGAGCTGGGCATCAATGTGGAGCTGCGCGAGATGGAGTGGGGCGCGTTTCTGGATGCCTTAGACCGCAAGGAGCTGCCTTTCGTTCACCTGCGCTGGGCGGCGGACTATCTGGATGCCCAGAACTTCCTGTCGGTCATGCTTCGCACAGGCGCACCGGAAAACGTGGTGGGCTACAGCAACCCGCGCTTTGACGCCCTGTGCGACCAGGCTGACCGCGAGCAGGACGAACAGAAGCGCATCCAGCTCTATCGGCAGGCGGAGCGCATCGCCGTGCAGGAGGACGTGCCGTGGATTACCCTCTACTTCCAGCGCGATGTGGAGCTGATTAAGCCCTACGTGAAGGGCATTCGCGACTCGCTGATGGGGCATCTTCCGCATGTGACGACGTACATCGAGCGGTAGGGACAGGACAGCCCTGGCCTCCTTGCAGGCGGGGAGGAACCCCCTCTCCCAACCTCTCCCCGATGCGGGGAGAAGTGAATCCTGAAACAAGCCCTCACCCTGACCCTCTCCCACAAGGAGAGGGAAAAAGGCTCAGCAGGAGCCTCGTCCTCCACAGGATAATACGTTCTCCAAACTGGAAGGCGAACCTCCTGGAGAGCCCGTTTGTAGGGGCAACCCCTTGTGGTTGCCCGTCCCAACAAGGAACAGCCCCACCTGGCCTCCCCGCAGGCGGGGAGGGAAAGCCCTCACCCTGACCCTCTCCC
>FMJZ01020947.1_pt1 | contig 28914 bp, 26 predicted proteins | sample 1987881 | NCBI WGS metagenome assembly FMJZ01 (sample SAMEA4378227, study PRJEB15110) | soil metagenome | biome: soil; feature: Field; material: Soil | place: India | collected 2015-03-11 | depth 0 m
CACACACCTCTTCGTCAGGCAAAAACTCACCTTTCACAATCCAAACCCCTTCCTTACACGCATCCGCAACTATCCCAACCTGCCGTCTCAACTTCTCAAACTCCCTCACCGTGTAACACCACGCATCCACACGAATGTCCCAAACCATCGCCTCGTTGAACATCCTTGAGCGTTTCAAGAAAGGGATACCTTCAAAGACATCAGAGACAACGATAAGGTCAATATCGCTTTCAGGTTTAGGGTTGCCTTGAACTCTTGAGCCGAAGGCTATGAGATGGTGTGGCGAAAACAGTTCCATTATTCGCCCCAAATTCTCCTCTATGTAGCGACGCAACTCTGGGTCTTTAAGTGTAATTTCTGCGACCGTCGCTCCTGCCATCGGCGTCGCACCTCAATCTTGTAAGGCAGACACGATGAGTTGCCTTTATAAAGTGCGGCAGAAAAGGATAATGCATTCTCGGACGAAGCGCTATCCTTCACCGCTTGACACTTCAATGACTTTAGGGGGTTCTGGTTGTGTTGGTTCTGAAGTGGGTTGTGGGGTTTTAGGTTGAAATTGTGTTTGTTGAGTGCTTTGAGGGGGGTGGACAGGTTGAGGTGAAGTCGGTGCGGTAGGTTTTATGGTGCTTACAACAGCCTTCTGCTTCATGTCCTTTCTGGGGGCAAGGACAATTGCGATCAACTTACCTTGATGAGTCAGTGGAGTTTCAACCGTAGCGACATGGCTTAATTGATTGACAAACTCTTGCAATTTCGCTTCACCCAAATCAGCGTGGGCAGCCCACCTTCCCCATATCTGCATGAAGACGCGAACGCGATGCCCTTCCCTTAGGAACTCTTCAGCGCTCTTGACACGATAAAGCAAGTCGTGCTCGCTCATTTGAGGTGTCAATCTGATTTCCTTTAAATCCTTTTGGTGCTTGCGTGCTTCCTTTTCCTTCTTCCGCTGTTGATACTTGAACTTGCCGTAATCCATGATTCTGCAAACGGGAGGACGAGCGTGGGGAGCAACTTCAATCAGGTCTAAGCCCTTTGAGCGAGCCAGCCGAATAGCATCTCTTGTATCCATGACCCCGAGTTTTTGTCCGTTTTCGTCAATGACCAAAACTCGTGGGATGCGAATTTGCTCGTTCACCCGCAATTCTTTCCTCTGTTCGTCCCTCTCAGCGATGGCAATTCACCTCCAAGAAAATTTTGCTTCATTCCATAGCGACCAAATCGGCGACCTTGCACCGAAATTCGGGCAAAAGGTCACTTTTCGTAATTTCATCTTCAGCGTGAAAAACTTGCACATCGGTCAGCGATTTGTAAACGGTGACGGTCACTTTTTCAGGATCAACGAGCCAAACCTCTTTTGCACCACTCATGAAATACTCTCCCAATTTCCTTCCCAACTCAGCCCAATCTTCGTTGGGCGAAATAACTTCAATCGCCAAATTAGGTGCTCCATCCATGAAACCTTCTGGTGGTTTGCCTTCGGGCAATCGCTCCAGCAAAATCAGCGAAACATCGGGTGAACGAATGTTCCCCGTCACCATCCTAAAACCTGCACTGGATGCACACAAAATCGCTCGCTCCCGTGCAAAAGGACCGAGCCTCAAGATGATGTTTGCCGCGATGAAGTCATGTCTTACCCCTGCTGGCACTTCTTTCGCCTCCCCATCAACCAGCTCATACTTCCTTCCATCATCAGGCAACCTCAGAAATTCCTCTTCTGTCAGTTTCGGCTTAACGGCAACGGTTTCCGCCATCGCCATCACTCCACGATTGGAGGTTTTAGTTGTGGCTTAAGCCATTCAATGAATTTGTCAATAGGCATTGAGCCGTGATCTTTGCGTCCCCTCTCTCGCACCGCCACAGTTCCCGATTGGGCTTCTCGGTCGCCGACGACCAACATGTAAGGTATTTTGCGTGCTTCGGCGTCAAAGATACGTCCTGAAATTGGTTCACTCTTTGCGAAAATCTCCACACGCGCTCCTTCCGCTTGCAATCTTTCAACGATTTGCATTACGTAAGGCAGATGGCGTTCGGCAATTGGCAGCACCGCAACTTGCACTGGCGAAAGCCAGACGGGAAATGCACCTGCATAATGTTCTGTCAAGACAGCCATGAACCGCTCTATTGAACCAAACAGTGCACGATGAACCATGACGACTTTGTGCTCTTTATTGTCTGCTCCGATGTAATTGACATCAAGTCGTTCGGGCAGGTTGAAGTCCAACTGAATTGTTGAGCATTGCCATAGCCGTCCCAGACAGTCGCGCAAAAAGATGTCAATCTTCGGACCGTAAAATGCACCGCCACCTATGTCAAGTTCATAATCCAAACCTAACTCCTGTGCAACTTCTTGAAGTTCCCGCTCCGCACGCTCCCATCCTTCCAAAGTGCCAGCAAATTTGCCTTCAGGTCTTGTAGCGATTTTAACTTCAAATTCGGTGAAGCCGAAAGTCCGCAGCATGAATAGGGCAAATTGGACAGCGGCTTTAACTTCGTCTTTAACTTGGTCGGGAGTGCAAAAGATGTGAGCATCGTCCTGAGTAAACCCACGCACCCTCAAAAGCCCATGCAAAACTCCAGAGCGCTCGTAGCGGTAAACTGTTCCAAGTTCACAAAATCGGATGGGTAGGTCACGGTAACTTCGGGTTTGTGTCTTATAAATGGTGATGTGGAATGGGCAGTTCATCGGTTTGAGCAAATACTTGTGAGCCTCAATTTGCATCGTCGGGAACATGAACTCAGTGTAAAGGTCAAGGTGACCGCTGCGACGCCAAAGTTCATCACGGGCAATATGAGGGGTGAAAACAATTTGGTAGCCTCGCTTGAGGTGTTGTTCTCGCCAGAAATCCTCAATTTGTTTGCGGACTAATGCGCCGTTTGGTAACCAAAGAACCAATCCTGCCCCTATCGTTTCGTCAATGATGAACAAGTTCAACTCACGCCCCAGTTTCCTGTGATCTCGTCTTTGTGCTTCTTCCAATCGGTGCAGGAATTCTTGCAACTGCTCTTTGGTTGGGAAACAGGTTCCGTAGATGCGTTGCAGCATCGGATTGCGTTCGTCGCCACGCCAGTATGCGCCTGAAGAACTGAGCAGCTTAAACGCTTTAATGCGACCTGTGCTTGGGACATGGGGGCCGCGACAAAGGTCAATGAACTTGTCTTGTCGGTAGAAAGAGACACGCCCGTCAGGAATTTCCTCAAGCAGTTCCAACTTATAAATCTCGCCCATTTCCTCAAGCAACTTTCTCGCTTCATCTTTTGTTAACTCCAAGCGCTCTAACGGGTAGTTGGCTTCAATGATTTCCTGCATCTTTCGCTCAATGCGTTCCAAATCCTCAGGCGTAAAGGGACGTGGCACATCAAAGTCGTAGTAGTAGCCGTCTTCAATGGGCGGACCGATAGCCAGTTTCGCTTCAGGGAAAAGTTCCTTGACAGCTTGGGCGAGAATGTGAGAGGTAGTGTGGCGGTAAGCATCACGGGCAGGTAGGTTGTTGAAGGTCAAGAACCTCAAATTCAACTCACCTTCAGGCAAGGGGCGGAACAAATCCCAAACTTCACCGTTCACTTCTGCAAGTAAGAATTCGTTTTCATCTTCTGGACGCCAATCGCGCAAAACTTGCAAAGGCGTTACCAACGAATCGTATTCCTTCACGCTCCCATCTGGCAGCGTGACTTTGACTTTTGCCATGCAATGCTTTCCCTCCTTGAAACTTAATGACTTGCTAGAGCGTTCAGCAAAGTCAGTTTAGCGCCAATGTGATGGGATGGAAAGGGATGAGGCGGAATCACACGCTGATTTTTCTCGGTTCTGTCTGGTTGAATTCCGATGCCAAATCACGGTTGAAAGGGTTCTTTTGAAGTTGACGGGATGGAATTTTCACCTGCGACTTCTTTCCCCGAGATTTGGGTTCGCGTTGGCAGCGTTACAGTGAAAGTCGCCCCCTTTCCCAGTTCACTGAAGACCTCAATTTCACCGTTGTGGGCTTCAACAGCGGACTTGACAATTGATAACCCTAATCCTGTCCCTTCATGAACGAACTCTTTAGCGTTCCTACTTCGGTAGAACTCCTCGAAGATGTGAGGCAAATCTTCTGGCGGTATGCCGATGCCTGTGTCGCTCACTTGAAAGACGATATCGCCTTCGTGTGGGTAAAGCAGAACTTCAACCCTTCCTCCTTTCGGTGTGTATCGGATAGCGTTGTCAATCAAGTTAGAAGCGATTTCCCTCAAGGCTTCAGGAACACCCCAGATGTGAGGAACCCCTCTAAGCAAGTCAACTTGCAGGTCAATGTTTTTCGCCAAGGCGTTGGCGCGCAAACTTTCCACCACTTCACTCACGATGCGGCCAAAGTCAACCCATTCCCGCTCTTGAGTCAGGCGGGCATCGCGAACCCGGGAAAGTGTCAAGATGCTATTGACAATAGCGTGCATCTCGTCCAAGCGAGTTGAAACTCGGTCTAAAGTTTCCAGCGCAGGTGGTGGCAGTTCGCCTTTGTAACCAGCCTTAAGGATGTTGATTAGGCTTTTGGCGGCATTCAACGGTGCTCTCAGTTCGTGGCTCATCTTGCGCAAATGGGTTGACTTCATCCGTTCCAAATGCTCCAATCGTTCGTTGGCTTCTTCCAACTCTTCAGCATACTGCCGCAAAGTTTGCGCCAATTCTTTGATTTCCCGTTCGCGATACTTGAGTCGAGTGGCGATAACGGAAGTCATGAAAACTGTCACATGGATGGTCAAAGTAAACGCAACTAAAGTTCCAACGACGAAAAGTGACGATTGGCAAATGTCTGGGAAAGGGCTGAGGTGATAGTGAGTCAATAATCCATTGTGTTCTGCCAAAACTGTTCCGCCGAACAAAACCGTCGCCAATGCTGCAAGCCCCCACGCCCATTGTATCGGGAGCAAAACACTGGCGATGATCATGTGAAAGATGAAGAAGAAAGCAAAAGGGTTCTCTACACTCCCAGAGAAGTGAAGCAACATAGTCAAGGCACCTAAATCCGCAGTTGCCTGCATCAGCGCACAACGGTGCGGGTCAATGCGACGGGGTCGGTGCGGGTCAGTCAGATAAATGAAAACGAAATTGTAAAGGGCGATGATGACGAGGGTAAGGAACAGCCACAACAGGGGGAGTTGAACTCCTAACGATGCAGCCACAATAATCGTCACTGTAGCACCGAAAACTGCCCCCCACCTCAATCGAGTGAACCAGCGGCACAACCCTCCTCTCAACTCAGCGGAAGCAAAACTTTCAGCCAAACTTTCTATTGTCAACCCTCTCGTCCTTTCTACCTCTACCTCAGTTGCGAAGGATTCCCTCTCCGTAGTTTGCATCGCTTATCACCTTGTGAAAACCTGCTACGCTAAATGCACCTTAGAAAAATGCGGGCAGGTTTTTTACCTGCCCTTTGCGGCTTTCAATTTAAGCAAAGCCTCATTATTTACCGACGCTTCCACTCCTTACCCAATCGGCACTCCACCAAGTCTGCGGATACGGGCAAGTGGTGAGGTGTAGTCGGGAAGAAGCATTGGAGACACTCGGTCGGTGTTTATGCCTGCTTCCTGAAGTTGCCTATGGTAGTCGCGAACATGGTCTAAGGTCGGCGTTCCTGGCGACGCTTGTTTTGCCCACTCTGCAGCGCTTAAACCCGCCCTCCTACCGAAGACCAAAATGTCAAGGAGCGAGTTGCCCATTAACCTGTTGCGACCGTGAACCCCACCGCTAACTTCACCAGCAACGAACAAACCTGCAATGTCGCAAGACGCGTCATCACGGATGATGATGCCACCGTTTTGGTAGTGCTGGGTTGGGTAGACCAAAATCGGTTCTTTAGTCATGTCAATTCCGAACCTTGCAAACTGGCGAACCATTGCGGGCAATGCCCGTTGAATTGTCCCTTTACCTCTCAAGATGTCAATCATAGGAGTGTCAAGCCAAACCCCGACCATTCCTGTCGGCGTTACAACTCCTTTGCCCCTGTCAGTGCACTCACGAATGATTGCAGCCGAAACGACATCTCTTGTCTCAAGTTCGTAGATGAATCGTTCGCCATCAACATTGACAAGGTGAGCACCTAAGCCGCGAACTTTCTCAGTCACAAGTTGACCCAAAATTTGCTCAGGGTAAGCAACGCCTGTCGGGTGATACTGGACGGTGTCCATGAAAATCATGCGAGCGCCGGCACGGTAAGCGATGACGATGCCATCGGCAGTTGCACCGTAGTGGTTCGTTGTTGGGAAGCCCTGAACATGCAGTCGTCCCATCCCGCCAGTTGCCAAGACAACAGCCTTCGCCCTCACGACGAAATACTCTTCGGTTTCCAAATCGTAAAGGATTGCGCCGACACATTGGTGATGTTCGTCTAAAAGCAACTCAACGGTTGGTCTGAATTCCAATGCTTGAATCCCTCGGTTGCGCGCTTCATCGCGCAAAACACGCATGATCTCCATACCAGTATAGTCGCGGCAGGAGTGCATTCGCCTGCGGGAAGTTCCACCACCATGGACGGTAATCATTGTCCCGTCAGGTTCTTTGTCAAACATTACTCCCAACGATTCAAGCCAGCGGATTATGAAGGGGGCATCGGTGACGAGAGCCTTGACAAGTTCTGGGATATTGACAAATCCACCACCGCCCATGGCATCAAGGTAGTGGCGGACAGGGGAATCGTTAGGTTTGTCTGCTGCTTGGATTCCGCCTTGAGCCATCATGGTGTTTGCGTCGCCCCAACGCAACTTCGTGGCAATCAGCACATCAACGCCTTGTTCATGTGCCCATAGCGCTGCAGCCGTCCCTGCACCACCACTGCCGACGATAAGAACATCGGTTTCATAGTCAACCCGAGAAAGGTCAAAAACATCGGGGTCAATACGGCTGCGGGCTTCAAGCAAATCCGCAAGTTCATTGGGAACTAAGTCGCCCTTGTTTGGACCAACGGCGAGCGGTCTAAATGTTTCGCGACGATAGTCTGGGTGATAGTCTTCAAGCAACCTTTGTCGCTCCTCCAAAGAGAGTCGTGGGAATTCCTCCCGCATCCTTCTACTTCTCGTTTCTTCCAACTTTGCGATGCTCTCTTGCATCGTTTCAGGATAAGGCATGGCTACTCGCCTCCCTAAGCAAATTATGCTGCGCTCGTCACGAATCTTCAATCTCAAACATCCTACCGAGACCTGAGTTTTTCTTTTGTTTTTGTCTCGTGGAGTGCTTCTCCTAAAGCACCGATTTTTGATTGGGCAGGGGTTTGAACCCACGAGAAATTTTCTCTCACGCCGCTATAATTGCGTTAATTTCGGCGAACATTTGCTCCTCGGCGAAACCTTCAAGGTCAACGCTGTGGTTGCGACATGCCGCAGTGCATGCCCCGCAACCTGCACACAAGCCGGGGTTGACATAAGCCACAACTTTCACAAGGTTGCCTTGACGGTCGCGAATTTCCTTTCGCTCAATTGCCCGATACGGACAAACCCGTTGGCACTCAAAGCAACCGACGCATGTTTGCTCATTGACTTTCGCAATTGTCGGTTCCCGTTCAATTGCGTCTTGTGCGAACATTGCAAGGACTTTGCTTGCAGCACCGCTTGCTTGGGCGACCGTATCAGGAATGTCCTTTGGTGCTTGGCAAGCGCCTGCGAGGAAAACTCCAGAAACTTGGGTTTCCACAGGACGAAGTTTTGGATGAGCCTCAGCAAGGAAACCATGTTCGTCAACGGGGACACCTAATTTTTGTGCCAATTCGGTTACTCCATCCGAGGCTTTTATGGCTGTCGCCAAGACAACGAGGTCTGCTGGAATTTCCACAGGCATACCGCTTAAAGTGTCAACCCCTCGAACAATCAACTTGCCATCCTGTTGGTAAATCTTTGAGACTCGTCCGCGCAAGTAAATAACTCCTTCATCCTCAATGGCTCGTCGGACAAATTCCTCGTAACCTTTCCCTGCAGCGCGAACATCCATGTAAAACACGAAGGCTTGACCGTCGTGAACTTTGTGCTTGAACAAAATGGCGTGTTTCGCTACATACATGCAGCAGATTTTTGAGCAGTAAGGAATTCCTTTGGAGCGGTCTCTTGAACCGACGCAGGAGATGAAAACGACTGACTTGGCTTCTTTGTTATCCGACGGTCTCAAAACTTCGCCGTTGGTTGGTCCTGATGCGGAAAGCAAGCGCTCAAATTGCAACCCGTCAATGACATCCTTGTATCGTCCTCCGCCATATTCGCTGTAAAGGTCAGATGGAATGAGGTCGTAACCTGTCGCTAAAACAATAGAGCCAACTCGTTCGGTTATCAGTTGGTCTTGCTGGTTGAAGTCAATTGCACCTCGCGGGCATTCCTTTTCACACAACCTGCAACCGCCGCGACGGAAGTAAGCACAATTTTCTCGGTCGATAACTGGGACATTGGGAACAGCCTGAGGGAAGGGGATGTAAATTGCTGTTCGTCGTCCCAAGCCTCGCTCAAATTCCGCAGGGATTCGCTTTTGCGGACATCTTTGAATGCAAGCGCCGCAACCTGTGCAAACTTCCTCGTTGACATAACGAGCCTTCTTTCGGATCGTGACTTCAAAGTTGCCCACATAACCCTTGACATCTTCAACCTCCGAGTAAGTGAGCAAGCGGATTTTCGGATGCTGCCGAACTTCAACCATCTTAGGTGTCAAGATACATTGGGAGCAGTCAAGGGTAGGGAAGGTCTCAGAAAGTTGAGCCATGTGACCGCCAATTGAAGGTTGTCGCTCAACCAAAATGACTTCGTAGCCACCATTAGCGATGTCAAGGGCATCCTGAATCCCAGCGATCCCACCGCCGATAACCAGAGCGCGCTTGGTTACAGGAACTTTTATAGGGGTTAACGGACGATTTCGCTTTACCTTTTCAACCAAAAACCGAATCAAATCAATCGCTTTCTCCGTCGCTTTCTCACGGTCACTGTGAACCCAAGAGCAATGTTCCCTAATGTTCGCCATTTCGCACAAGTAAGGGTTTAAACCAGCCGCCATGCAAGCGTTTCGGAAAGTTTTTTCGTGCATATGTGGCGAACAGGCTGCAACTACAACGCCTGTCAACCCTTTCTCCTTAATGGCTTCACGAATCAACTCCTGCCCTGGTGCGGAACACATGTAGCGGTAATCAACGGCGTGAACGACGCCGAGATGCTTCGCTACGGCGTCCTGAACTTTCTCCACATCAACTGTCCGAGCGATGTTTTCGCCGCAGTGACAAATAAACACGCCGATGCGAGCCATTCGGCAAACCCCTCCTCAAATCACTTGCCTTTCTCTAAGTTTCGGTCGTGGGTCAATGATAAGTCTGTCAAGCCCCAATTCGTTTTCGGCAATGCCAAGGGCAAGCCCTAAGATTTGGGTGAAGTAAAGGACGGGAATGTCAAAGTTCTTTCCTTGCTTTTTCAGGTCAAGTTGGCGCAAGTCAAGATTGATTTGGCACATAGGACAAGCGACGGAGATGACATCAGCGCTTGCGTCTTTCGCTGCCTGCAGAATTTTACTTGTCAGCGTTAGAACGATCTCTGGATGTGGTATAGCGTGAAAAGCACCGCAGCACTCTGTCTTGAACTCCCACTCAACGGGTTCAGCACCTATCGCTTTCATCAACTCGTCCATTTTTGTTGGGTTGTCGGGGTCATCAAAAGCCATGACCTTTGGCGGTCGGACAAGCAGACAGCCATAGTAACAAGCAACTTTCAAGCCTTTCAACGGCTTCACAACTCGCTCCTTCAAATTGTCAAGCCCAAAGTCTTCGCCAATTACTTCAAGCAAGTGAGCGATGCGAAAATCATTTCCGTTCAACTTCTCAGGCTGCACGATTTGCCTGACTCGTTCCCACAAGGGTCGGTCATGTTGCAGGGTGTAAAGGGTAGTCTTGAAACGATTGAAGCAAGCAGCACAGCCAGTCACGATTTGGTTTATCGGTGACAAGTCAAGGTTTTTTGCCACTAAAGAGAACGAAAGCAATGGGTTGACAGCATGTGCAGGCGAAGCGCCGCAGCAAATCCAATCAGGGATTTCCTTCAACTCAATCTCCAATCTCGCGCAAACGCTCCTCGTTGACTGGTCATACTCTTTCGCTGTCCCGTGAGCCGAACAACCGGGGAAGTATGCGTAAGCCGTCATCGTTTATTTCCCTCCAGTCCGTCAAAAATTCGCTTGACAGATACGCTGGTTCCAGAAGGTCGCATTGGAAGTTTGCCTTTTGAGAGCAGCAACGGCGCTTTTTCAGCATCTTGGAAAAGATGCCCACTTTTCAAGTTGTATTGGAAGACGAGCATTGGCTCAAAGGTGCGACCATATTTGCGGATGTTGTCAAGGAAAGATTTGAAGAAGGTGACGACCTCTCGGTCAGCAGCGTAGCCTTTTTCCATGGCCATTTCCCGCAAAGTGTCCATGACTTTCGCAATTTCAATTTCCTGAGGGCATCGCGTCGTGCAAGTTTGACAGCCCACGCAAAGCCAAATTGCTTTGCTCTTTAACACCCGTTCCTCTTGCCCTAACTGCACCAACCTCATCACTCGCGACGGCTCTATGTCCATTGTGAAAGTGACTGGGCAACCGGCAGTGCACTTACCGCATTGGTAACACCAATCCACTCTTTCGCCCGAACGCCCGATGACTTCTTGCGTGAATTTCATAGTTTCCTCGGTTAGCACAAGGGGCATTTCATCCGTTCGGGCAACCTGTTCCTGTTGCGTTGCCTGTCTCATCAATCCGCCTCCTTTCAATCCTCATCCGTTTTGGTTGGAACTAACTCCTCTGGCTCAATATCTCGCTCGGCGTAGAGTTTGCGCAAAGTCTCTTTGCCGGCTTTCATGAGTGCTTCCAACTCGGCGTCAAATTTCTCCGCTTTGATTTCTTCAAGCCTCTGTGTCAAATGAGGTGCGGGTGGAGTCATGTGCTTTGCGTAAAGCCGACGAGCGAGCATAGCGACATGGTAGTGGGAAATTTCCGCAGGGCAACGGCTGGTGCATAGACCGCACTGAAGACAGTCAAAGGACAAATCTGCTGCTTTTGCGATGTCTCCCCTCATCGCTGCAGCAATGTAACGCATCACATCAAGTTCCTGCGGACAGACTTTAAGGCAAGTTCCACACTGTAAGCATCTGGTCACTTCAGGGTAATAGCGCAAGATGGCTTCGACACTTGGGCGCAATGAATCAATGTCATAGATGGCTTTCGTTGCTGGGTAGAAGGGGATTTGGGTCAAATACATGCCATCTTCAACGACTGTTTGACAAGCCAAACCAACTTTCAACCTGAAATCGTTTGCCTTCCTGTAGACCGTTGCGCATGCACCGCAGAAGCCACCACGACAACCTACTCCGCGAACCAACCGATAGCCTGCATACTCCATCGCCTTCAGAATTGTCAATCCTTTTGGCACTTCGTAGCGTTTTCCCATGATGTAGACAGTCACAGTTTCAGTCACGACTTCCGTTTGCACCGCCATTGGGGTCACCCACCTTGATCATGTTTGAGCAAGTTTGTCAGGGCAACTTTTTTTTCATATCGTCGGGGATTGATCCCCGACGGAAGTTTCAAACGACCATTGCCAACAAGGGACAACGCTACCTAATTGCGTTTTTGCTTGCCGTAGCGCTCATGCTTAAAGTTCACAATTCAATCTCCTGCCCAACTTACGGGTTCAGCCTCTTGCAACTTCCATGGGTCGTAGCCTTTTGCTTCTTGGCAAAAAACAGTGAAACCGCACCACTCAAAAGCCATTACATAGCGGCGCATAACTCCCTCAACAGCCAGAGAAGCCTTTTCCCTCGCCTCCTCGTCGTTCGGGTCAATCCCCAGAGATTGCATAACCGCTGTCGTTATTTCGTCCACAACTTCAGGCAGGCGCTTGCATTCCACCAAGAAATGCAACTGCATTTTGGGAGGAGTTCGCTCAACAACTTTTTCTTTCTCCATGCGAACATCACCCCTTTCAAACATCACAAACCCAGTTCCATCACAGTAGGTCGCGGGTCAACCGTGTGTTGTTCAAATCCGAGCAAATGCGGTTCGGCTCCCATTGCCAAAGCCATCAATTGAGTGAAGTAAATGACAGGGACAGGGCTAATTTCGCCGTTGCTTTCCAGCACCCTCATTTGTTGCCGGTCAAGGTTGAACTGGCAGAGGGGGCAACTGGTGACAAGCCATTGAGCCCCGAAACTTGACGCCGAACGCAAAATCGTCGTTGAACACTGAACAGCAAGTTCTGGACGATTAACAATCATGAATGAGCCGCAACATTCAACTTTTCGCGGAAAGTCCACGACCTCGCAACCCAACGCCTCAAGGAGTTGCTCCATAACCGTTGGGTCTTCTGGGTCATCTAACCCGATTTCCTTTGGCGGTCTCAACAACAAGCAACCGTAATAGGGCGCAACCCGAACGCCTGTCAATGGTTTCGTGACCTTTGAACGAACAGCGTCAAACCCTATCTCATCGCGAATCAATTCCAACATGTGAACGACCTTGACACTGCCGTCATATTGCTGCTCCAAAAAATCGGTAACTTTTTGCCTCCGCTCTGAGTCTTGTTGAAAGACCAAGTTGGCTCGTTTAAGGGTGTTGTAACAGAAAGAGCACAAGGCCATCAGCCGGTCGCTGATGACTTGTGCGTCAGCGAGGATGCGAATTGGTGCAAGCAACCCCATGACTGCATCGGTAACTTGAGGCACCAACCCACCGCAACATTGCCATTGCGGCAACTCGACGAGTTCCAAGTCCAACTTTTGAGCGACCCATCTTGCAGTTTGGTCAAAGGCTTTTGCCTTGCTCGCTAAGGTGCATCCTGGATAGTAAGCCACTTGCATGTTCGCTCACCTTGCCGTCACAAACTCATCTTCCGAAAAGCACTGACCGTCGCCAGTTGCGGGACTTCTGCAACCAACTCTGCTGGAGGCAAGAAAACTTGAAGGTTGCCCCTTCCTTCCCGCAACTGTATTGTCCTAATTGCTTCCATCACTTTCGCAACATCAACGCCTTTAGGACAACGAGTTGCACAGGTCATGCAAGCGACACAGAGCCAAGGTGCTTGACTTGCAAAAACTTCCTTCACCATTCCAAACTGAAGCAACCTCATGACTTGGTGTGGCAGCAAATCGGCAGCGAAACCCAAAGGACAGCCTGCGGAGCACTTACCACACTGGTAACAAGCGTAAAGGTTCTGCCCGCTCAGTTCCTCTATCTCTCGCAAGAGGTCAGCGCTCAACCTCCTTGACGACAACTTGACAGTTTTCACGATGAACTCACCTCAGCGCTAACCAATTTCTGGGCATACTCGTAGCCTGTCTCAAACGCCCTCAAATTCAAATCTTCTGTGCCTCTCGGCACGGAAGTCCTAATTGCTTCCCTCATGGCTTCTGAGCTTACGATGTTCGTCACTCCTGTAACAAACCCCAGCATGACCATGTTTGCGACAATTTTTCTTCCCAATTGCTCTGCAAGTCTCGTTGCCGGTATTTTCAGCAACTTCGCACTTTCCTTATCCTCTTTCGGCTCAACTAAATCTTCGTCAATGATGAGCAAGCAGTGCGGCGATCGCTTTGTTGCGTAAGTGTGATAAGCTTCTTGGGACATGACGACCATGACTTCGGGGTCGCTGGCTCGCGGGAAATCAATTTGTTCGTCACTGATAACGACTTCGGCTTTGCAAGCGCCACCACGAGATTCGGGACCGTAAGATTGCACCAATGATGCTTCTTTGCCTTCACACACGGCTGCTGCTTTGCCCAAAACGTAGCCAGCAAGGACAATCCCTTGTCCGCCAAAACCAGCAATCAAAACTTCACGGCGATTTGCCATCATTGCTCACCTTCCTCATCTTCAAACTTCGGTTGCTTTGCTTTCAAAATGTCAAGAAAGGTTGGTCGCTCTGTGTCAACGAACTTGCCGACCACAATCGGACCGTCCAGAGTCAATTCGCACTCTTCAAGGGGAGCGAAATGCTTGATGACGGTTCGTTCTTTGTATTTTCGCAACTCATCAAGGGCTTCACCTAATCGGTTGCGCCGACCGTAGTTCGTTGGACAAGGTGAAATAACCTCAATGAACCTGAAACCCCGCTTTTTGAATGCTTCAGCAATGGAGTTGCGAATCCGCCCCAAATCCAAGACTGTCCAACGGGCGACATAAACGGCTCCTGATGCAGCAGCCAATCTGGGCAAATTGAAAGCATATTCTGGATTGCCGTAAGGTGTTGTTGTTGTCTTGCCACGAAAGTGGGTTGTCGGTCCACTTTGTCCACCAGTCATACCATAGTTGAAATTGTTGATGCAGATGATGAGCAGATCAACATTCCGCCTCGCTGCGTGGATGAAGTGGTTGCCTCCAATCGCGATGATGTCGCCATCACCACTAAAAACGGTGACGACGAGTTCGGGGTTAGCGAGATGCAAACCTACAGCGAACGGGACTGCACGACCGTGCGTCGTGTGGAAACTGTTACAGTTCATGTAGCCAGCAACGCGACCTGAACAACCGATTCCCGAAATGACACAAAGTTTGTCAAGGTCTATGTTCGCTTGTTTAATGGCAGCGACAAAAGCGTTGACAGCGACGCCAATTCCGCAGCCTGAACACCAAATATGTGGTAACCTGTCGCGCCGAAGCGCCCATTCTGAAGGATGCTCAAAAACCAGTTCCTCAACCATAACTTCTGGCGCTTCCACGCTGACCAAATCTTTTGTCCGAACCATCGTCATCTTCCGTCGCCTCCATGCTTTTCGGCAATTTTCAGGCAGATTTCACTTGCCCCTGAGACTAACCGAATTGACTGAAAACTTCCTGCTCCATGAGTTCAATGAAAGTTGGCTTTTCGGTGTCAACGAACTTGCCGACTACAATTTGCTCGCCTGTCAAGTCGCCTTCAGTTTCTGGCGACGCAAAATGCTTGATAACTGTCCGACCGACGAAAGCGTTCGTCGCCTCAACAATTTCGGAAACATCCTCACTGAACAAGGTCGGCATCAAAACTTCAATGAACCTGAAGCCCCGCTTGTAAAGTGCTTCGGCAATCGTGTATCGCAGGTTGTCCCAATGGGAAACAGTCCAGCGGGCAATGTATGGAGCGCCGCAAACCGACAGCAAGTAGGGTAAATTGAAGGGCGGTTGCTCGTCACGACCGTCCAGCGAAATTTCGTGCAAACAAACGACAAGCATGTCAAGGTTTCGCCTCGCTGTGTGGATGACATGGTTTCCGCCCAAAGCCAAGATGTCGCTGTCGTCGCTCAGAACCACAACTTTCACTGACAGGTTACCCAAATGCAATCCAATCCCAAGCGGAATTGAACGACCTTGATGAGAGCGGAAGCAGTCACACTTAAGTGCTTCATGAATGGGTCTCAAATCACCCACCGACGAAATCACACACAACCTGCTCGTTTCAATTTCGGCTTGGCGGACAGCCTGAACGAAAGAGCTGGCAATTACACTCATGCCGTTTTGAAGGGTCCAGAGATTAAACAGCCAATCCTTCCTCGCTTGCCACTCTTCAGGTAGCAAGGCTTTCAAATCATCGGGCAAGTTCTGCCAAATTTGTTCGGGTTCAGGTGGCTCTTGCCAGATTGTAATTTCCACCAGTTCCTCTCGTCGCTCCATCCTCATAGTTGTTTCCTCCTGTTCGGCTCAAAAGTCTTTGGGCAGACTTGAAAGTTGAGCAGCGGTGAAGACTGGACCGTCCTTGCAAACATAGTAAGGACCGACATTGCACCGCCCGCATTTTCCTAACCCGCACTTCATTCGGTTTTCAAGGGTCGTGTAAACTTGCTCGGGCTTAAAGCCGAGCCTTTCCGCAGCGAGGAGCATGAAACGAATCATGATTGGCGGACCGCAAGTTATCAGCACCGCATTGTCAGGTGTGGGTTTGAGTTCTTCAAAGACATTGGGAGCAAGCCCGACCTTGCCGTCCCAATCAGGGGTTTCACCACCAGGGTCAACAGCCTTGACAAGTGTCACACCATCAACACTTGCCCATTCGTCCATCTCGCTTTTGTAAACCAAATCGGCGACGGTTCTGGCTGCGTTCAAAATCAGGATTTCGCCATAACGCTTACGATTGTCAAGGCAGTATTGCATGACTCCTCTGAGTGCCACAGTTCCAATTCCACCGCCGACGAAGTAAAGTCGTTTCCCCTCCCATTCATCAACGGGAAACCAATTGCCGTAAGGACCGCGGAAGCCGATCGTTTGCCCGACTTCCATATCTCGTAAGGCGCTTGTGACTTTGCCGACTTGTCGGAATGTGCACTCAATGTAGCCTTTTCTCGTGGGCGAGTTGGCGATGGTGAAGACGCATTCGCCAACGCCGAAAACCGAATATTGGGCAAACTGCCCTGGCTTCCAATCAAAAGTTTCCGCAACTTGCGGGTCTTTGAACTGCAACCTCAAGGTCCTTGTGTCGTGGGTTTCGTCTCTCATTGCAACGATGGTCATCAAGTAAGGTTTGTAGATGTTTTTCGTCACCTTGAAAGTTTCTCTCGGTGCTGCAACTCCAGTTGAGACGCTCGTCATCATTTTTCGCTCACCCTTCCTCAAGTTAGTTGTCCATGCGACTTTTGAGTTGGTCAGCAACCCAACCCACTAAATTGCGGTCAAATTTCGTTCCCCTCAAACTTGACTTGCCGCCTGACTGCCAACTCGTTGAACAATTTCGTAAATGTCCATGCCGACGGGACATTTGACAATGCATCGTCCGCACCCAACGCACATGTTTTGCCCGTAGGTTTGCAGGAAATAGGCGAACTTGTGTAGAACCCGCTGGCGATACCGATGTGCTTGCGTTGGGCGCGGGTTATGACCTGAAGCGTGCAAAGTGAATAACCCGAAAGCACAACAGTCCCAATTGCGGCACCGAACTCCTTCAAACAAAGTTGCTTCGTCCACGATGTCGTAACAGTGACAAGTTGGGCACGAGTAAGCGCAAATCCCGCAACCCAAACACTTGCGGGCAATCTCCTCCCAAGCAGGATGCTCAAAAATGTCAGCGTAAGTTTCAGCGAATGTCGGAAGTGGTTCGGTTTGCTTCATTTTCGCAACCGCTTCAGCAGTAACTTGGTCTTTCATCAAGCCTTCGGCATCGGCAAACAAGTTTGCATATTCGTTGACTAACTGCTCGCCTTTTTCCGTGATCGCTTCCGCGAGAAAATCGTTGCCGATTTGAGTGAGCAGGATGTCGCTACCTCGTTCCGAAGTCGGTGACAGACCAACAGATATGCAGAAGCATTCTGGTTGCGGCTCAGCGCACGAGAGACCGACGATGGTTAGTTTACGCCTTCTGTTCATGTAAAACTCGTCCTCGTAATCGCCTCCGAAAACTTTGTCAAGGACACTAATGGCAGCAGCGTCACAAGGACGGAGGAAGAGTGCAACTGTTTCAGCCGCGTTAATCTCTGGGTCTTCAAGGAAAGGTTCGCCGTTTTCAAAGCGATACCGCAAGATGACCTCGGTCGGTGGAAAGAGCCATTCTTTGAAGGGAAAGTCGGTCTTGGTGTAATTGTTGGCGATTTGATCGCTGCTTGAAATTGTGCGAAAAACTGTCAATCCCTCTTCATGGACAGGGGCAACAACTTGCCTCCCACTTTCAATCAAAGCATCTATCCATCGCTTCAGGTTTTCGCTTGTCAGTCGCCTGCGCAACATCGCTCTTTTGCCTCCTTCGTTTTTCCCGGTGTCGCCTTTCCGAGGTTTTCCTTTGTTCAACCGTCGTTTTCAATCTACTTGATGAAATCGGCTTTATCGTCTTGACGGAAGGTTGACAAAGGTGTTGGTGCCGATGGATCAAAGCCTGGTCGGTAACCGAACGCCCGCTCAACTTCAATTGCTAACTTTCGGTTAAGAAGGTCAAGGCGGATATTGACGGGACAAACGCGTGAGCACTCACCGCAACCGATGCACCTACCTGCCAAGTGCCAAGCGCGAATGATGTTCCAAGCCAAGTTGCCATGCGGGTGAGGGCTCGTCGGAATCCATTGTGGGCGGTGCTTCTCAGCGATACAGGGTTGACAATAACAAAGTGGGCAAACTGCTCGGCAAGCGTAGCATCGGATGCAACGGGCAAATTGCGGCATCCAGAAATTCCAGCGCTCTTCGGGCGAAAGGCTTTCAAGGTAAGCGATTTCAGCGTCAAGGGGATTTTCCCCACTTGACTTTTGGACGGAGTTGGGATCGCCTACAAGGTGATCGTAAAGGTGAGGGACTTTGACTTGGCAATCTATGCATTTGCTCGCCAATTTGCCGTTAACGACAACACCGTTGCAAACGACACCGATGATGGAAACATCCTCTCGCTTTATCTGGTTCTCTTGAATGAGGCCAACGATTGAGCGAATGTCGCAACCTTTAGCGACGATCCCGATTTTGCCGAACTTTTTGACGAGAGGATTTGTCAAGTAAACTGACAGGTTGTGAATGCAATGCTCGTTGAAGACGAGCCTATCGGCATCTTCAGGTTTATGGATAAAGGTGGGCGTCGCCGAGCCTTCCCTCGCTCCTGTCGCCATTTCGTAACCGACGACGGCGCCCACCTCTCCTGTCCCTAAGAGTTGCTTTGCAAGTTCACGAATTTGAAGCGTGACCTCCTGCGTCGGTGCCGATGGCAATTTGAGTTCTGGCAGAGAAACTGTCAATTTCGTCGCACCGTTTGTTGGAATTGCCCAAGAGGGTGCTGGTCCTGCGCTGCGAACTTGCTCAACGATTTCATTGGCCAATTGAGCCCACTTTGCTCCTTCAACGGCGCTGACCCAAGCGAAATACAACCTTCTCAAATCCAATCCCAAAAAGTCCATGAAATTTCGGAACACAATCCACCTTCGTCTCGCTATCAAATTGCCACTAACATAGTGGCAGTCGCCAGGGTGACATCCCGAGACAATCACACCGTCAACGCCTTGTTGAAAGGCTCGGATGATAAAGAGGGGATCAATCCTGCCTGTGCAAGGGAAGCGGATGATTCTAACATTGGGCGCATATTGCATTCGGCTTGTCCCAGCAGTGTCAGCGCCCACATAAGTGCACCAGTTACAAACGAACGCTGTGATTTTTGGTTCCCAATCTCGTTTCTTGACTTCTTCCGCCATCACTTCTCACCTTCTCAGGACTTTGTAGGGGGCGGCATTTTTACGCCGCCCCCATTTAATTCGTTACCTGCCTGCAAATGCCTTGACGATGTCCGCCCGGCTGACGATGCCAACCAACTTGCCTTTGTCAATGACAGGGACACGCTTGATTTTCTTCTTCGCCAGCAATTTCGCGATTTCTTCAACAGGTGTGTCTGGTGTCACACTAACGACTTTCTTCGTCATGATTTCCTCGACGGTCTTGGCACCAGGATGTGCCAAGACATCAGCCTCTGTGGCGATTCCGACCACCCGCTTCTGTTCGTCAACTACAGGGACACCACTGATTTTCTTCGCTGCCATCAACTCGGTCAACTCCTTGACAGTTGTTTGAGGCGACACGGTCACGACCCGCTTCGTCATGATGTCCTTCGCTGTTAGTGCCATCACGACCACCTCCTCAGGTGGCGCCTTTCAAGGCGCTTCTTCCGCCGGCGTCAACGGACGCCAATGATAGCTTTAACCCATCCCTTCCCACCTTCCCCAACAGTAACTGCTAAGAGCCCTCAGCAACAGATTTTATGCGATTTCTCACAAGCGAGGTAAATCGGCAACAACTCAATTGCTGCAGTAACTGTCAACGGCGTTACTCCATGCAATTGGGCGAAGCAGCGAAGCAATTCAATATGATCGCCAAGCACGAGAACTTGATGGTGGAACCCTCGCAACCTTCGGATGTCGGGAGCATCATCCAACTTGACAGAAACAGAGGTTCTGCAACCGCCCCAAGGCGGTGTGTTCAAGTTCTCAACAACTATCCCCGCACCAGCCATTAGGTTGTTCGGACCAAGGAAGCGTGTGACTGTCGCTTTCTTGCCAACTTCCCAAAGGACTTGAATCGCAACCCCTGTATTGGATTCAGCGTGGCTACGCAAGATGAACTTTGCAGGTTTTGAACCAAAGCCTTCTAACTTCAACGGGCAAGTGCAGTGGGAAGTTATGAGCACATGTTTAACCGTATCTGGGACTGGATTGCCCATAAAACCGGGTCTGTCAAGCAAGTATTGGGTCAGCATAAGTGTCAAGGTTGCATCTCTGTCGGCTTCGCAGCCTGCGGGGAAACCTTCGTCCTTAAGATGTGTGAACGCCAAACAAGGTGGTGGTGCTTGACCGTTTGCAACCAGTGGCAGGCAGTCGGTTGCAACCGCATCGGTGTCGTAGGCTTCCATTATGGCTCGGTGGGCAAAGTAAGTCCTCGCTGCGTGAACGATATCTTGCTCTTTCGGTTCAACGATTTTTTGAGCCATGCGACGATACATATCAGCCAAAGAGCGGACTCTTTTATCGTCAGGCGAAACTTTGTTGAACTCTTCCACATAGCGCTTCACTGGCACAGTGACGATTTCCGTTCCCAGAGGCTCAACTCTGCTTCTATCTTCCTTGTCGCCCCATATGACTGCCATGCGGCTGTCACGCATTAACCTGCCAGCCTTGATTGCTTTCAATGCCTGCTTGACGCCTGTCAAATCAGTTGACGAGACATACCAAACTCTCGGTCGGTTGGCGAACGAATGCATTGGACCGATAAAGGCAGTTCCAACAGGTGCGTAGATGATGGTTTTGATTCCAGTCCCGACGATGGCTTCAACCAAGTTCCAAAGGTAGATGTGATGCAGGATGACAAGCAGGGCATCGGGTTGGCCTGATTTGACTCGCTCGCAAAACCTTGCTGTCTCTTCAGGGTTGGCGATGAATTTCGGCTCAATGATTAGGTCAATTCCGACTTCCCGTGCGATGCGTTGCAGTTCGGTTGAAATTTCTCTTTCCCTTCGTTCAACGGGATAAGCAGCGCCTGGCCATCCCATCCACCAAGGAGTTGGCAACCTTACGAAGATTGCTCGGACGAAAGGCCTTGATTTTGTTTTTTGGCGAACCAATCCATTCAATTCAATTGCAAAACTTTCGTCCAAAGCCAAAGCGAGCGGAAGCCCGATTGCAGTTGCGCTTGCTGTTTTCAAAAACTTTCTGCGACTAAATTTTTCGCAACTCACCTTCATCACCCCCACAAAAGCAACTCTCCTAACTCGGCATGTTGGACACATTCAACTGGTTTGCCCGAGCGCAAATTTCCGTGGCAACCCTCGTTGCAGTAACGGCACTCAATGATTTTGTCAAGTTGACCCATCTTGGTTTTCAGCGCCCAGAAGGGGTCGGCGATCAAACCCCGTCCAATAGCGATCAAATCGGCACGCCCCCCCCTTAAGGCTTCAACTGCTCTTTGGTGGCGAGCCATTTTCCCGACGGCAATGACAGGGACATTGACAGCCTTTTTGAAAGGTGCTGCCAAATCGGCAGGTTCATTTTCGCTTGCCGGCGAAATGTCCAAAATGTCAACACCCACTTCAACGAGCCTTTTGGCGAATTCCACGCTTTCGTCAAGGCTGTAGCCCTCATACTCTTTTGGCGTGTGTCGGTAAAGGACGAGCATGTCGTCACCGACTGCTTCTAGGATCGCTTGAACGATTTGCAACCCAAGCCTCATTCGGTTTTCAAGGTTGCCGCCATACTCGTCTGTTCTGTGGTTAGTTCGGCGTGAGAAGAATTGGTTGAGTAAGAACCCGTGAGCCCCGTGAGGCTCAACCCCATCAAAACCTGCTTCTTTGCAAATCAAGGCTGCTTTCCTGAACCGCTCAACACTCAACCTTATATCGCTTCTCGTCAGTTCATCAGGTGAGTTATGCCCATTTACAGGTGCCATGAAGAGTTGGATTGAAGCGACGGCGCCTTCACGCTTTATCACTTCAGCGAGTCGGCTCAAGTTTTTTTCATTCAGTGTCCCATCTTCAAACTTCGTCGTTCTGGTCGCTTCAACTATGAGCAAGCCAACTCCACCGTGAGCGATTCGGCGATACCATTCAATGCCGTCATCGCCCACGATGTCTCGGTTCGTTACCATTGGTGGGCAAACGATTCTGTTTCGCAAAGTCCATTTTTTGACCTGCAGTGGCTCAAATAAGATTGCATGCTCAGGTTGCATCTTTCCCACCTCGCAACTGTTGCCAACAAACCATTTAGGCAGGTTAAGCCTGCCCTGAAGCGACCGTCAAAGACGCTACATAACCGCTGCAAGTTCGGCAAAAATTTGCTCCTCGGCGAAGCCTGCTAAATCCATACTCTTGTTGCGGCAGGCAACAACGCACGCACCGCAACCCTCGCAAATTCCTTCATTGACATGAGCCACGACTTTAATCAAGTTACCTTGTCGGTCACGAATTTCCTTTCGCTCAATTGCGCCATATGGACAAACCCGTTGGCACTCAAAGCAACCGACACATGTTTGCTCATTGACCTGAGCGATTGTTGGCTCACGCTCAAGGACATCTTTTGAGAGCAATGTCAAGGCTTTCGCCGCTGCACCGCTGGCTTGTGCAACTGCTTCGGGAATGTCTTTGGGACCTTGGACCACACCTGCGACTAAAACGCCTGAAGTTAAGGTTTCAACAGGTCGCAACTTTGGATGAGCCTCTTGAGCGAACCCGTATTCGTCCGTTGCCACCCTCAACTTCTGGACGAGTTCGTTGCTGTTAGCCACCATCGCCATAGCCAAGACAACCATATCGGCTGCAATTTCAATTCTCTGCCCACTCAAAGTGTCAACACCTTCAACCAGCAACTTCCCGTTTTCGGGGATGACTTTTGCGACACGACCACGAATGTAGAGGACTCGCTCCTCCTCCATCACTCGGCGAATGAATTCTTCGTAACCTTTTCCACCAGCCCGAATGTCCATGTAGAAAACATATGCTCGTCCATCGGGGACTTTGCGTTTGTAAAGCAAAGCGTGCTTTGCAGTATACATGCAGCAAATCTTGGAGCAATAAGGGACACCGTTTGCTGGGTCGCGAGAGCCGACGCATTGGATGAACACAACTTCTTTTGGCACTTTGCTGTCGGATGGACGATGAACTTCGCCGCCTGTTGGACCTGAAGCAGAGAGCAGCCGTTCAAATTCAAGGCTGTCAACGATATCTGGGTGCTTGCCGTATCCGTATTCGCGAACTTGCTCTGCGGGATAAAGTTCGTAACCTGTTGCCAGTATAATCACTCCGACTTCCCGCTCAACAATTTTCGGTTTATCGTCGTAGTTAATTGCTTTCGGTGCGCAAACTTCATAACATCGCTCGCAAACAAGGGGGAACATTCTCGGCGTGTTCAAGCAATGTTCGGCGTCAATAGTGTAAATCTGAGGGACAGCCTGAGGGAAGGGCAAATAAACCGCTTTCCGCCAAGCCAAGTTCCTGTCAAACTCGTTTGGGACATCAACGGGGCAAACGGCGGCACAATCTCCGCAACCCGTGCACAAATTTTCGTCAACATAACGAGGCTTGCGCAAAATCTTGACCTTGAAGTTGCCGACATAGCCAGAAACTTCAACGACTTCGCTGTAAGTCAACAATTCAATGTCCGGGTGCTGTTTGACCTCAACCATTCTCGGTGTCAGAATACACTGGGCGCAGTCAAGGGTTGGGAAAGTTTCCGAAAGGCGAGCCATGTTCCCACCAATAGAAGGTTGTTTTTCAACCAAAGTGACGGGTATGCCAGCATCGGCGAGGTCAAGGGCAGTCTGAATTCCTGCAATTCCGCCACCGACGACTAAAGCCCGCTTCGTCACAGGGAGGTGGATAGGTTTCAGTGGTTTGTTGCGTTTCACTTTTTCAACGATGTATGCCACCAGTTCTTTTGCCTTCTCTGTGGCAACTTCACGGTCCTGATGAACCCAAGAACAATGCTCTCGGATATTCGCCATCTCGCAGAGGTAAGGGTTTAAGCCAGCCATTTGACAGGTGTTTCGGAAAGTTCTTTCGTGCAGGTGAGGTGAACAAGCAGCGACGACAACTCCTGTCAAGTTTTTTTCTGCGATAGCGTCCCGGATGAGTTTCTGCCCAGGCTCGGAGCACATGTAGACATAGTGGTTCGAGTAGACCACATTGGGCAATTTACTTGCAAACTCAGCGACTTTAGCGACATCAACTGTTCTCGCAATGTTTTCACCGCAATGGCAAACGAACACCCCTATTCGCGCCATTGCCGTTAATCTCCCTTCACTGGTTTTCCTTTTGCGACAGACAAAATAGCGTCAAGGATGTCCTTCGGGTCATGCATTGCCCCACCGGCGTGAGGAACAACGACCACTTGACAATTATCACGAGCGCACCGCTCAACCTCTCTCGCCATTTGACCGTAGTTGATTTCTGGCACGACGAAACCTTTGATGTGCTTTGAAATTTCCCGCACCCGCTTTTCTGGGAACGGCCAAGCGACGATGAGGCGGAAGAAGCCGACTTTAATTCCCTTTTCTCTCGCTTCAGCGACGGCACGGGTGGCGATGCGAGCGGAGATGCCATATGAAAGCACTACAACTTCAGCGCCATCAACATCCCGCTCTTCCCAGTCAACAATCTCGTCCTCGTAGCGTTTGATCTTCTCAATCAGCCTTTTCACCAGTTTGTTGTGAGCCTCAGCAGTCATGACGGGATACCCGCGCTCATCATGGGTCAAACTTTCTGCGAAAACATGATAGCCTTCGCCAGCGTTCGGCATTGGTGGAACTAAGTCTTCATCGGGTTCGTAAGTTTTGAATTGCTCTGGGGGGACTTTGGGGCGCTTGCGGTTCACAATGGGGATTTGGTCTGCTGTCGGAATGACAACCTTTTCTGTCAAGTGACCGACCTCGGCATCGGTCATCACGAAAACAGGAACTCTGAACCTTTCCGCAAGGTTAAAAGCACGAACTGTCAAGTCAAAACACTCTTGGGCGGACCAAGGGACGAGAGCAATGATTTCATAGTGACCGTGAGAACCCCAACGAACCTGCATCATGTCACCTTGACCGACAAGGGTGGGCAAACCTGTGGATGGAGCGCCCCGTTGGACATTGATGAGGACGACGGGTGTTTCAAACATGATTGCGAGTCCAATGTTTTCCATCATCAGTGAGAAACCCGGACCAGAAGTTGCCGTCATCGCTTTAACACCAGCCCATGAAGCGCCCACGATTGCAGCCATGGAAGCGATTTCATCTTCCATCTGGATGTAAATGCCGCCGACTTCTGGAAGGCGCTCAGCCATCCTTTCCGCAACTTCAGTTGAAGGCGTGATGGGGTAACCGGCGAAGAAACGGCAGCCGGCAGCAAGGGCTCCTTCGGCGCAAGCGAAGTCACCGAGCATAAAATGTTCGCCCGTTAGGACTGCAGGACGCCTTCTTCTCGTTTGAACACGAACTGTCAAGTTAAACTCCTCCTCTCATTCCTCACCAGCGGCTTCAGCCAAAGTTGCTGGAACGGTAGGCGCATAGACGACACGAATTTCCCTCTCATCGGCTGGAATAGAGTAAATTGCGAACTCTGGACAGACGAGGAAGCATAAGTTGCAATTCACGCACTCGTCAGGTTTTGCGGCATACGGTGGGTGGTAACCTTTGGAGTTAAATTTTGGCGACACTGCCAAAACCTTTTTAGGGCAAAATTCTATGCAAAAGCCGCAGCCTTTGCATCTCTCCTCGTGTATGATAACTCGTGCACGCACTCTCACCAGTAGCTCAACGATTGGCTTTCGTTTTAGCCTCATTTACTTTGCGCCTCCATTTCAGGATGCGCCGTTCCCCATTCAAAATCTTTGGTCGTGTTAGGCAAATGCTGTCGGGAAAAATCCCTAAACTTTCCACTTTCCTGCGGTAAATCCTTACTTCCGTGTAGTTTTTTGCTCTGACTAAAAGGTTACAAGAATTCACCCACTTTGTCGCAGTCCACTTGACTGATTTCACACTCAGCACAAAGTTCGTCAAAGAAGGTAAGCGGTTGCAAATCGCTTTTAGGCTCGCTACCATTGTGAAGTGTAACTCGTGGAGACGAGGTGGTAAAGATGAGAGATGCGTTTTTGAAGTTCGGGTGGCTCACCTGCTTGGCAGTTGGAGCAAATTTTGCTTTCAGTTCTCAAAACCCCAAATGGAGTGTTTTGGATGTCTCTAATCCAGATTTGCCTGGAAGGCGTGTTGAAGTTCGGCTTGACAATCGTTTAATTGCTGCCTTGATTTACGGTGAGGGGCAAACAAAGGTTTACCTGCATGTCTACGGCGATGAGGGCGAATTGCTCACAAATTCTGGCTTGACATCTGATGGCAAACCTTTTGGGCTTTACCCCCATCATCGCGGCATCTTCATCGGTTGGAACAGAATCCGCTCCGAATTGGGCGTTGACGACCTTTGGCATATGACCAAAACACAAATCAAGTTGCAACGATTGGAAGAAACCCACGCCACCAAAGAAGGAGCGACCATTACTGCAACAATTACTTGGCATTCAGCGCAAAAAGACGAGAAGGGGAGGGACTTGCTTTTAACCGAAAAGCGGAAAATCGTTATCTCAAGCCCGAAAGAGAAGCGAACTCAAATTGACATGGCTTTTGTATTGACTGCCGAGCGTGACCTCACGCTTGATGGCGATTGCCACCACGCAGGGATACATTTTCGGGCTGCAAAGGAAGTTGCCGAAAGAAGGCAAGAGACAAGTTACATTTGGGAACCGCAACTTCCAACGGATGGCGGGCAGGTCGTGAGCAAGGAACTCAAATGGGCAAGGCTTGTTTTCCCGATTGGCAAAAACTGGTATGCCTGTACAATCCTGAACGCTCCAACAAACCCAATAGAAGAACTCTCTTGGCGCGATTACGGTCGTTTCGGCTTCTTCTTCCGTCGCTCGCTCCGAAAAGGCGAAACCTTGACAATTTCTTATCGGTTCGTTATTGAGCGGCTTAGTGAACCTGAGCGGACGCAAGAAGCAAAAGAGCGGGCGCGCAAGTTAGCCCAAACAATTTACGAAGATTTTGTCAAGCAAATTCCCTTCCATCAATAAACTTGTTGCGTCATTGCCAAAAGCACAGGATATCGAGCGAACCTCTGGTGAGACAAAAAATTTTCCGTTTTGGAAGGCGAACATCTCGTGAGCCGAATTTTCTTTAATCGGGACGAGGGGCGCGGTCGTGCGAATTCTAAAAGAATGTGGCTTCTCCTCTTGGAAGCGACGGTCGTTTTTAACAGCCGTTGCGGACAAGCCACGACGCTACCGAATTTTTCGGATGGCGCATTTTTTAATGCGACAATCTCTTCTTCTTTCGGCGCTTTTCGGATGGCACTTCTCCGAAGCGCCGAACGGCTGCTCAGGAGAGCAGCCCCCAGTGGCAATTTTTCGTGTCGTTTCGGAAGGCAAACATCTTGTGGGCCGAGTTTTCGTCTCACGGTAGGAGCAGTTTTAGCCACGATAAATTGAATGTTCAGGGCTAAAGCCCCTCTCAATGGTCGTTAGTTTGTGGTCAAGGCAGGATTTCAACTGACAAAAAGTTTGACTGCGTTCAAAATTGCGAACTTGAATTCAAGGGCAGAAACTTTACGCATACAGGTGTAGGAACTTCAATGATTTGCTCAGTAATTTTTAACTTGCCTGTTTGAGCGTCAATGCGGAAAACCACGATGTTGTCGCTGTCTTGGTTGGCAACAAAAAGGTAAGTTCCAGTTGGGTCAATTCCGAAGTTCCTAGGCGTCTTGCCCTGAGTGGGTTGATGACCAACAGAGGTCATTTTACCTGTCGCTTCGTCAATTGCGAAAATTGCGATGCTGTCATGACCTCGGTTTGAGCCGTAAAGGAATTTCCCCGATGGATGAACTTGAACTTCAGCAGTTGTGTTGTTGCCAGCAAAACCATCTGGCAAAGTGGAAACCGTTTGCAGTTCAGTCAGGGTGCCTTTTGCAGCGTCGTAACTGTATGCGGTCACTGTTGAGTTGAGTTCGTTGATTGCGCAAACGAACTTGCCATTGGGGTGAAAAGCAATGTGGCGCGGTCCAGCGCCCGGCGCAGTCTCCACAAATGGAGGGTCATTAGGCTCCAAAATCCCCTTCACAGCGTCAAAGCGGTAAATGAGCAATTTGTCAATGCCTAAATCAGCAACAATGGCGAACCTGTTTGCTGGGTCAAGGTTGATTGAGTGGGCGTGCGGTCCCTCTTGCCGTTGCGGGTTGATACTTTTACCTTCGTGTTGAATTGAACATGTTGCTTCACCCAGTCTCCCGTTGGTCAAAATGGGAAGGACAGCCACGCTTCCGCTCCCGTAATTCGCTACCAACATGAACTTGCCGGTTTTGTCAACACTTAAATGACACGGACCAACACCTTTTGACGATTGCTGGTTGAGGAACTGCAAACTGCCATCAGGTTGAATAGCGAAAGCGCTGACAGACCCTTCTCTTCCACCACTCCAAATTTCGTTGACAGCGTAAAGGAATTGAGCACTTGGATGGATGACGAGGAAGGAGGGGTTATTGGTTTCAGCAACCAACCTCGGTTGAGATGTTTCGCCAGTTCGCAAGTTGAACTCAAAAGCGTAAATGCCTTTACTGCCTCTAACCGTGTAAGTGCCTACATAGACCCGGATTTGTTCCATCTCTCTTCTCCACCTTGACTTATGTTCTGGTTGCGACAAGGCGGGTGGTTCAATTGGCGACAGGTTTGTCGTTGAATTTCTTCGTGCTGGCGAGAAACTCGTTTGCCCGCAACCGAAAATGCTCAGCAAAGGGCCGCCAAATAAAACCAGCCAAAATCGCCTTTTCATCCTTCCATCTCGCTCCTTGAAGTCGCTTTCTTCTTTCAAAACCCACCTGCAATTATGCTGCTTAAAAGCGGAAATTGTCTGCCGATTGTTCCCTTCCCGCCTTGAATTTAGCCCCATCGCTTTTTCAATAAACTTCTTGCGTGATAGCCTATAATAGGGTTCGGCAGGAGCCTCACCTTCCCATTTTGCTTTTTCTG